>JGI20214J51650_10001237_pt1 | contig 16229 bp, 21 predicted proteins | sample WetSurMetagenome_FD_51650 | JGI IMG/M metagenome (IMG submission 51650) | reverse complement strand
GATTGGTGGCCAGCCGGGTGAATATCCGACTGTACTGGGTGCATCCATCTTCTACAACAAGCACGAAGTAGTGCTTGATGACCACAAAGGCACCATAAACAAGGAAGTGGCTGAGGCACTCTGGAACCGCTGTCAGGAACTCTCTGACATGACCGGGATCAAGCACTTCATCCAGATCATCGCTGAATACGGCGAAGCATTCGAGAGCTACTTCAACTGGTTTGACAGTATTGACAACAAGACTGCATTCCTGATGGACTCATCGGCACCGGCAGCACTGATTCACGCGTGTAAATACGTGACAGAAGTAGGGCTTGCAGACCGTGCGATCTATAACTCGATCAACGGTTCTATCCTGCCGGAGAGCATTGAGGCACTGAAGAACAGCGACGTCAATGCGGCAATCGTTCTTGCATTCAACCCAGGTGACCCGTCGGTCGCCGGAAGGGAGAAAGTACTCACAGAGGGTGGCGTTGCAGGTCAGCAGAAGGGAATGCTCCAGATCGCAGAAGAGTGCGGAATTACACGCCCGATTCTCGACACTGCAGCAACCCCGCTCGGACTCGGTTCCGGTGGTTCATACCGTGAGATCCTTGCCTGTAAGGCAATCCACGGCTACCCGACCGGTGGTGCATACCACAACATGACGGTATCATGGACATGGCTCAAACGCTGGAAAGGCTCCAAGAAGAACCCATCAAAGCTGGCAGAATCCTTAAACGGCAAGGATGCATACAAAGCTCAGCTCTTGCACCACTACCAGGGTGGTATTGAAGGAGTCATCCAGGCAGCATGGTCAGCCCCTGATATCGGTTGTAACATGATTGCAAGCACCCTCGGTGCAGACTTAATCATGTACGGACCTATCGAGAATTGCGAGGCAATGATGACGGCACAGGCCTACACGGACATTGCAGTCCTTGAGGCAACCCGCCAGCTTGGCATCGATGTCAAGGCAGAAGATCACCCGATCTTCAGACTTATCTAATATTTTTTTTAAACCCTTTTCATGAATGGGTATTTTATTACGGCTTAATTTTGGGTTTTTAGTCCTATCATGCTATATCCTCGCAGCGCTAATAATAGTATATCATAGAACAGGGAGGCGCTGTCCAGCGACCCAAACTGGATGGATGGTTAAACCCGGGGGCCTCTTATTCGTACAGTCATCCCGTGAGACTACAATTCAGATCATACACAATGACGAAGGAATCCTTAATCCCAACTATTATCGGATCGCGAAGTGGCTATGCAATCCGGTTCACATGCCCGTCCTGCAAGAATGAAAATACAATTCTTTACAACATGCCAAAGCCGTATTACAAAGAGACCCGTGAGGCAAATTGTAAACGGTGCCGGACTCGTTATACCATATTGGTACCTGACGAAAATTCAAAAAGAGTATTGAATCCGATTTAAATTTCTCATTTTTTCCAGGTCACCGGAGTCCGGTTCTTTTCTAACCGCTATTAATGGACATTTTTTGTAAAGATTACGATTCCGGATGTTTTTATACTGCCTGACCCTTCTTCCAGCAGGTTCTTTAATTCTAAAAACCTCGTGATCATTATGGAACTGGAATTAACCGGAACAAAAATTCCTGCCAGGATCCGCCAGATGACCCGGGCAGAGGCAGATATTGCCCTCGGCTGGGCCGGGGACGAGGGATGGAACCCGGGCCTGCATGATGCCGATGCATTTTACCAGACGGATCCCCAGGGCTTTTTCGCAATTGAGGCAGATAATCACATGGTCGCATGTGTTTCGATGGTCCGGTACAGCGAGGATTTCATATTCGGTGGCCTGGTCATTGTGCACCCTGATTACCGCAACAAGGGAATTGGTAAGGCGATGCTCGATGCGGTCCTTACGTTTACCGGAGGATCTAATTGTGCTATTGATGGCGTTTTCGCGATGCAGCCTTTTTACAGGGGGTTAGGATTTAAGCTTGCATACCGGAATATCAGGTTTGAAGGGATAGGAGGAGGTAACGTCGATAAATCACTCATCCCGTTACGTGAAGTCCCATTTCCCCGGATCCTTGCCTATGACAGCATGTTTTTCCCCACGGTCCGGGAAGGGTTCCTGAAACATTTCCTGTACCAGCCTGATTGCAAGGGATACGCGAATATAGACAATGGATCAATCTCCGGGTACGGTTTTATCAGGAAGTGCCTCAACGGGTATAAAATCGGGCCGCTGTTTGCAGGTACCACCGGGACTGCTGAAAAGATCTATTCAGCCCTTTCTTCCTTTGCAGAGGGATTTCCGGTTTTCCTTGATGTACCCGAACCAAACGCTGCAGGAGTTGCACTCGCAAAGGCCCACGAAATGAAGGAAGTGTTTGGAACTGCGAGGATGTATACCCGGGAAATACCAAAATTACCGATAGGACAGATATTTGGCGTGACCTCGTTTGAGCTGGGGTAATCACCGTGGCCCGGATGAAATCCAGGTAAAAAGAATAAACCGGTTTTCCAGGTTTTTACGCTTATATATAGAGCGGTTCAAACCCGTTTGTCCCTACCGGGCCAAATTCCTTTTTAATCTTCGGGTCCAGGTTGCAGACCGGGCAACGGTAATCATCGGGCAGTTTCGAAAACGGCGTCCCCGCTTTAATACCCCTGTGGGGTTCACCACGGTTCTGGTCATACACATACCCGCAAACACTGCAGACAAATTTTGTAGGTACCCACTCTTCGAACCCCCATTTTCCGATCTTTCCCTTCCCTTCCATACCACAAATTGGGCATAAATAAGTCTCGGGCAGGTCCTCGAAGGGCGTCCCGGCTGGGATCCCATTATGCGGTTCTCCACGCAGGGGGGAGTAGACATAACCACATAATTTACATTTATAACGATTTACTTCCGCCATGGTTGTAACACCACTTGCAAGCCTGTTACCTTCATGAACAAGCCTGATACATAGTGATGGTACCTGGATCAGATAAAAGTAAAGGATGTGGTAATTTTCGGGCGCCCGGTGCTATCCGGTTTTGCATAAATCTTTGCAGGTTTCAGAAGGCTAATCATCTTTCAGATGCCAGTATGGTTTTTAATAGGGTATAGCAGGATGTTGCAGGGAAAAACGAGGGAAATTCCAGATGGATTATAAAAGGTTCTTATTATTGCTACTTATTATCGCAGTGGCTGTGGTGTATCTCGCAGATATATCAGGGATGTTTACAAAACCGGGTCTCCAGGAAGCAAATACCAGCCGGGTACTTGCCGCTTCCGAGGTACGGAGTTACCAGGGAGAGAAACTTTCTTCCGTCACTGATTTCCGTGAAAACTCAATTAAAGGACCCCAACATGTAAACATGAGCACGTACAGGCTCGAAATCGGGGGGCTGGTCACCACACCTCAGAGCCTGACATACAATCAGGTAATGGCACTTCCGGATTACCGGAAAGTAGTTACCCTTCATTGTGTGGAGGGTTGGGACGCTAAAATTCTCTGGAATGGTATTAAGGTANGTGACCTGCTCCGGGAAGCCGGTACTTTGCCGGATGCCAATACCGTGATCTTCTACGCATATGACGGGTACTCTACATCCCTGCCTCTTGATTATATCGAAAAGAACGATATATTACTCGCCTATGGAATGAATAACGTGACCCTGCCGGAAGACCGGGGGTATCCGTTCCAGCTGGTAGCAGAGGACAAGTGGGGCTATAAATGGATTAAATGGGTAACAAAAATCGAGCTTTCCCATGATCCGTCATACAGGGGATACTGGGAACAGCGGGGTTATTCCATCGGGGGGGATACGGGGAGCCCGTTCTTTGGATGAACTGTTGTGAAATCAATGAAGAATCCTCGAAATCATTGAAAGATAAGGTACCTGAATGAAAGACCGCGACGTAAAACGGCTGGTCATGTGGCTCCTGGGGGGGGTAACTATCCTGTTCCTCCTTACAGGGTTCGGGATTACTTCCCAGGACATGGTAACACCGCTTACCCTTGGAGTCCTTTCGAAATCAGTCTCCTACCGGTTACACACCTACCTGTGGGGCCCGTTCCTTATCCTCTTCCTGTTGCACATCTATCTTGCCCAGAAAAAAAGCATGCAGAAATAAAAACAGGGGATTCGCATCCCGTGGGCAACAACAGAACAATTAAGTGGATATGCCCAATAGAGTTTCCTTATGGATGAAAACCGGTTTTATAACAGGGCGGTAGAGACACTCGGCCGCGACGATCTGGATACCCTGATCGATGAGCGTGTCAGCTATACCATCTCCTATGCGGCGGAACATTCACCGTTCTACCGGGACTGGTTCCGTACCCATCATATCGACCCGGGGGATGTACGGACCCACGAAGACCTGCTTTCACTCCCGATTATATCAGGAAAGACGGTACGGGAGAACCAGCCACCCCAGACACCGGAATTTCGTTTCCTGAGTGCTCCGATGGAAGATATTTTTACTATTCATGAGACGAGCGGAACATCGGGGGTACCAAAGAGTTTTTTCCTTACGTACGAGGAATGGCTCAGGTATGCTGAAAAATATGCCCGGATATTTGTTTCACAGGGTTTTAAAAAGGGTGACAGGGTGGTGGTCTGTACAACATACGGCATGAACGTCGGCGCAAACACCATGACCCTTGCTGCCCACCGCATTGGATTTACCATGATCCCGACCGGCAACTGTAATTTTCCCGTGCGAACGCTTACGAATTATCGCCCGACGGCGATTATCGGCAGCGTTTTCAAACTGCTTCACCTTGCAAAGCGGCTTGGGAATGAAGGGATTAATATCCAGGATTTGGGTCTCGAAAGACTTGTCGTAGGAGGTGAGGGTTTTGCACAGGAAGCCAGGGAATATGTCCGGGAATTGTGGGGCTGTGGTATCTACAATACATATGGGAGCACAGAGGGTAGCATGTGCGGGGAATGTGACAAGCTTACCGGGCTCCACGTACCCGAAGACCTGGTCCACCTCGATGTTTATGACCCGGGGATGGCAGAATTTGTGAAGGAGGGAGAATGCGGACGTGCGGTCCTCACCACCCTGCTGCCAGTAGGTGCAAAATGCGGAACGCTCCTGATTAATTACGACACCGAAGATACCACGGTTGTTATTTCCAGTGAGCAATGCTCCTGCGGCCGGACCCATATGAGAATCATGAATCCGCAGAGGGAGGCGGAGACGGTCTGGGTAAACGGGGCCCCTTTCAACCGCGTCGATATTGAACGGGGGGTATTCCAGCATGAAAATATGCAGTATCTGACCGGTGAATATGAGGCATTCCTCTACTCCGGCCAAGACGAGCACGAGACCATCATGAAGGTAGGACTCGAAAGCGAGGACCCGGAGCACATAGATACCCGGCTGGTGGGTGAGACATTCCTCGATTCCTTCCTGAAAGGACGACCGGCACTTTCAGCAGCACATGCGGATGGCTCATTTAACATTCTCTTCGGGTTTACCAGACAAGGAGGGCTTGAATTGCACACCCTGAAAGGACGGCCAAAACGACTTGTTGACAGGCGCTGACATCCGCCGGAATCACGGAGCGGAGGGGAATGATACATTCATATGGTGCCTGGTATGGGGAACAATCGACGATTTATTTACTATGAACTACATATGATGTAATGCTCTTGATATGGCACCTGGCTTTATTGTTTTGCCGGACCCCCCAGAAACTGGCATCAACCCCCTAGCAGGTTAACCAGATTCAAGAGCATTTTCATTATTCTTTCGATCCACTCAGTTTTATCCCATGTTATATTTCCTGCTCACCAGCATGAGGGATCATTTCCGTGGACAGGGCACATGATTACCCCTTTCAACTCATTCGTGATACAGTACCTGTTATCTGCGGATATCCCGGTCCGTGATGACCACCTGTTTTATCCATTAAAAAAATCCAAAATACTGGTAGATTTATGACGGATACGATCTCTGCAATAATATATTCCTTCGGGGCCCTTTTTGTAATTCTGGATCCCCTGTTATCAGTCCCTATCTTTACCGCGATGACAAAAGGACAATCAGACGCGGAGATCAGCAGGCAGGCCCTTATTGCCATTGCTGTCGCGGGTTTCCTGATGTACATCTTCCTCTTCTTTAATTTCCTTATCTTTGATGTACTTCGTATCAGCCTGCCAAGTTTCCAGGTTGCCGGAGGTATCCTCCTGTTTATCCTTGGTATGCAGATGTCGCTTGGCATCGACATAGGAAAATCAAAAGACCATTCAAAAACGGTTGCCGGCGTGGTCATAGGGACACCCCTGCTCTGCGGACCGGGGGCAATAACGACCGTCCTGCTCCTTTCAAACGACTACGGGATCCTTGTGCCGGCCATTGCTATCGGGTTGTCACTCCTTGCGACCTTTCTTATCCTGAAATACTCTGCATATATCCAGAAAGTCCTCGGGGACTGTGTTACAGACATTATGGCAAAAGTTCTGGGGATGCTTGTAGCAGCGATCGCGGTCAAGATTATCGTTGACGGGATTATTGCCCTGGTCCCGNTAGCCCACTAATATTTTTATCAGCCAGTAGCCATGATACCTGTTCCAGGATCTGATAGGCATCCCGGATTATATTCTGATAAGATGCGAAACGACCTGATTGCATTCCGGGGTCCCGGCATCCAGGCCCATACCCGGCTGGATGGAGCCCATGCCCGAAACTCCGAATTTAATCGGATTTTGCGCTCTGTTGAAAAGCTATGATAGGCACCCGGAATCCTGATTCTTCTGAAATGTATCTACGCTCTCGGGGCTCCGCCCCGCCGCTGTGGCGCCCCGGTTGGCATAGAGACTATCCCCAAATACTCTGAATTTAGTGAGCCTGCGGGAAACCCTGCCCGAAGAATATCTTGATGGGGGTAGGGCAGGGGGGTGAAACACCCTCCTGTATAAGCGGTTCTGTTAACTTTTTTATTATCCACCAGATTTCTACAGAACCGTAATAAGAACTTTTTTTGTGCGGGAGACAGGTTATATGGTTTAAAACTCGAGATATGAGAGGAGATATTGTGAAAAACGAGATGGAAGTCTGCCTGGGTTACAAATTTAATAACCCCCTGCTGCTCGAGCGTGCACTGACCCGCAAGGCTTTTGCGAATGAACAGGGACAACGGGGGATATCAAGCGCTGACCAGGAGATATTCTGCACTCTAGGGGATGCGGTACTGAAGACAGTTTTAATCGATCTCCTGATCCGGAATGGTGTCGCTACGCCGGATATGATAACCAGGAGAAAGATAGAGTTGGAACGTGAGGAAAATCTCGCGGCAGTAGGCAGGAAAATTCAGATCGGCCCATATATCAGGCTTGGGAAGGGGGAAGCAATGCATAATGCCGGTGAGCAGCCATACGTTCTTGCAGAGACCCTCGAGGCGATAATCGGGGCGGTTTTTCTTGACGGAGGGTACACCAGCGCAGAAGAACGTATCAAAGAATGGTTCAAAGGGCTTTACTAAATTGACCTGGTTTTAATGGAAAGTCAGAGACTACATCCGCGGGGTATATTTCCACCGGTGTACCTTGTTACACCTGCTTTCATTATTTAAAGCGTATAATGTTCGGAGTCCAGCTCCGGAAAGCAGCCTTCCTTTGTGTGAAACCGAAAGTCACCGGGGATTTCCTTTTTGTTGAACAAGCACATCCGCGAGGTCCTCTTTTTTAGCGTAATATACCTCAATCATGTGATCCGGATGGTACCGCATCTTTGCCTCCCGGAGCCCTGAAACCCCCATATCACTCTCGCGGTTAATGTAAGGGAACCGGTCAAGGAGGAGCCGGGCTGTTTCCTGGTTGATTGATTTGTATATCCCCTCACAATCGGGTAACCCCTTCTCAAAGTGAACAAGTGCGGTCGTCTCGTTGAGTGGCTCAAATAATGCCATTGCGCCAATTGACCCTCGCACACGGATAGCGAGGCCCATTAGACCAAGTTCGACGAAATGTGAGACTGCAAAAAAAACTGCATCTTTCTCATATGCAAGGATAGGCTCTGAATCACAGTTTTTCCATTCGCACCACCGGATAAGAAAATCCCTTACGTCATTTAAGTTTTTTCCNGTAATGGGTTCTATTTCAGGCGTACAGTTCCGCTGGAACTTATTNAGGTGGTGCCGGATTGTCAGGAATTTCTTTCCAGGAAGCTCCGCAAGGTCTTTTGTACGGTAAAGATATTCATGGTAATTACGGTCAGGGTACAGTGGCAGGTCAGGGTATTCACTCCTGATCCAGGACTTCGAAGGGTTGTCCACCAGGACGAGGGGTATATCGTCACCTTCGGCGACGGCGAGCCTGATTACATCGGCCAGTACAGACGAGTCCCTGGGGCCAATCGGGGGACGGAACGTGGTTTTCTCCTCGATGGTACTGGACAGGACAAGGTTTCCCCGGACATATGCGTATTCGTAATGTGCATAATGGTTCCAGCACACCATGTTCGTGAAGGTATTGTCGCTGTGTACCTGGGGGTACTTCTGGTAATGGTGTGCAAAGAAATCCCGATCACCCACTGTTACCGGCCTGAAATCACGTTTGGTCAACATTGGAAGAGTCTCCTTCTACCGGCCCCTGGAATATCATCGGTACATACCCATCCATCCTTTTAAACCCCGACGGGATATAGAACTGCTCAGTCCCCGGTTCTGCAACCAGTGCTATCCACGTAATGCCCAGGGCTTTGCACCTGGTAACAAGGGTTGTAAGAATGTTACGGCCGATCCCGCTTTCACGGTACTCTGGTTTTACGACAAGGTCCTGGATATAGGCATCAGATATACCGTCAGATATTGCCCTGCCCATCGCCACTGCGCCGCCTGTTTCATTGTTAACCGCAACTGCAAATGCCAGCGAGCCAGCGACCAGGAGGTTGATGTGCACTGGGTCCCACTCTTCTTTCCACCACCCGGCCTCGCGGTACAAAGAACGGATATCACCCGTATCCCATTTTTCAACGAGAAGTACTTTGATCTTTTCCCCGGTTGTGGTAGTATCCATGATCCTGCCCGGTTTTCTTTTTTAATATCGGGTTACCTGTTATCCGAAATTAAACCAGTATGAAGAGGTAACACCATGCTCATCTGCCTTGCCGTTCCTGGTGGAATATGGAAAAATAAACAAATTACTTACGTACTATTTCCTGGTCACCGCTATCGCGGTGTCAACGATCGCACCAAGCTGTTCTATACCCCAGTGCTCTGAGTTCAGGATCATGTGATAGAGCCCGAGGTCCGAGATATCTATCTGGTAGTACATCCGGTAGCGTAGTGCTTCACACTTTTCCCGCTCTTCTGTGGTCTTTTTCGCCGTTTCTTCATTAATTACTTCATCCCTGAACTGGATCCTCCTGACACGGCAGTCAAGCGGTGCATTGATCCAGATCTTTAAGTCAGCAGTTGGGACCATCCAGCCGGACAGTCGCCCTTCTACAACAATATTATCGCGGGATTCCGCAATTTGTTTCTGGCGTTCGTCGATCATCCGGTCGAAGGATGGATCGCTCTCTGCGAGCGCACCGAATGTGGGAAGGTCCATGTTATGTTCTTTTGCCATCTGGCGAAAGACCTCCCCCGCCGAGATCAGTTCTAAGTTATGTTTTTCTGACAGGTAGCGTGCCAGTGAGGTCGTCCCGCTCCCGGGAAGTCCGCTCACGGTGATACGCATCAGAGGCCCCCGATATTAAGGGACTTCCTAATTACCTGGCTGATTGCAAGGGAACAGAACATGTACCAGAGCATCCACGCCGGGATGGGACCGAGAACACCCGCAGACAGCGCATGGGCACCGAAAAATGGCATCACGATAGTACTGGTATCTGTTGCAAGCCGGAACAGCAGCCAGAAAAAGATTGGTACGGTAAGCAGGAGGATGTATGCCATCGGTTTGAACTGCTGCTGGGATTGTTGCAGCTGCTCTTTCATCATCCTGTCACGTTTCACATCAAGTTTTTTGATCCGTTTTTCGTCCTGCGAGAGCTGGGCTTCCCGGTATTCCTTCTGGAACTCCTTCATCCGTTCCTGGGTGTCCTGCATTTTTTCGTAGTCAATCGTATACTTCTGGATGAGAGATGAATAGAGTGCAGTAACCGTCGAGAGAATGATGATCAGGATAAAGAACGGGATTTTAAGCGTATCAACTATCGGTCCGAGGGCGGTATTGATGTTCTGCCCGACACCATCACGGATGAACGGGATACTGTAGGAGATGATCAGGACCATCGCCAGCAGAAGGGCAATGTATCCACTGTATTTTTTCAGGTCCATGTAGTCACCTGAGGACATCAGCCATGTCTGTTGCGGCCCTTTCAAGAAGGAAGTCCTGGTTCCTGATAATTTTCACCGTGCAACCGGTAACCGTCGCATAGGAAGCGCCAAATGAGCGGTTAAACTGCTGGTGCTCCGCAATGCCCCCCGCTCCTTCCATATCACGGACCCGTGTTGCATCACTCAGCCGCCTGAGAAGGATCTGGTCCTCGTCAGTCTCTACGAGCACGATGAGGTCAGGCATCAGTTCCCGCAGGACCCATTCCGGGAGCCCNGGGAGGTACCCTTTCGGGGTCTTCACTGATGCATGNGTATCGATGAGTACATTACCGGATATCTGCGATATTGCCTTTGCTGCGAGTTTCTGCAGGCTTTTCTGGATGTCCTTGTCCAGTTTCCGCATTTCGTCGCGGTCCTTTACATACCCTTCCTTTTGTGCGACCTCAAACATGAACGTACCAAAATTGAGGGACTGGTAGGTAATCCCTTCCTCTTTCAGCTTTGCAAGGGCCCCGTTTACAACGGTAGTCTTTCCCACGCCCGGTACACCAGTGATGATAACTTTCCTTCCGGCCATTTCTCTCACACCAATTCCAGAAACTTTACTCTTTTCCAAAGAATGTTCGCATGAACGGGTACATTTCCATAATCTGCTGGCTGGCAATCTCTTCATAGAGACGATAGGTAATACTAACCGTCAGCAACAGCCCTGTGCCGCTTACACTTCCGATTACACCGAAAAGGTTGGCAACGACACTCAGCACACCGATGAATACCCCACCAATGACCGTGACACGGGGGATATAACGGTCGAGGTACTTCTCAAGCACCTGCGGGTTTCTGCGGTACCCCGGGATCGACATCCCGGAGCCCTGGATCTGGCGTGCCACATCTTTCGAGTCGAGCCCTGCAGTCTTGATCCAGAACAGGGCGAATATTGCGCCACCGACGATAACGACGATGGCATCAATGCCGAGACGGATCAGGATCTGCCATGGTTCATTGATAATCGGGTACGCCCACCACATCCACTGGCTCGGGCCGTTGATGGGGGCAAGATAATACATCAGGCCGCTTACCGGGGTTACCCCGACATAGGTACCAAGTATGGTAATCCCGAGGTTATTGAGGAACAACCCGATCATCTGGATATTCGCCTGCAGGACACGGACGAGGATCATCGGCAGGACAGATGCATAAATCAGTTTTACCGGGAACCGTGCCCTCGCGCCGCGGACCTGGGCATGCGCAAGAGGGATCTCAATACGGGTGGATTCGACGTAAACGATAACAAGGAAAATCACGATCGTCGTGATAAGCGCAAGCATCTCCGGCCCCATATACTGGAGGAAGTTGGCGCCGCTGGCTATCACCGCCACGAGCCTTGGGAAAAAACCAACGGGATATGCGTCGTTGAGTGGTGCCCAGTTGATAAATCCGTTTACAATTGCTTCCGATATACCTGCAATGATGAAGAGCCCTACACCAGACCCGATACCCCACTTGGTGACTACTTCATCCATGAACACGATAAGTAGTCCACCAATACAGATCTGGAGGAATATAATGAATGAAACGGCGAACAGGTTCCCACCAAAGAACGCGTTTGCGATTGCCGGGTCAGGTTGCACGAACCCCCCGATAAGGTTGGGTGCCGCTTCGAGAATGATCATGACGAAGATGAGTACCTTCTGCAGGCCCATGTACAGGACCTGGCCCCTGGCTTCAGAGGTATCTATGTGGAGAATGTCTGCACCTTTCAGCAACTGCAGGACGATCGAAGCCGTCACAATCGGCCCGATACCGAGTTGCAACAGAGAGCCGCTCTGCCCCGCGAGGAGTGCCCGCCAGTAGGAGAAAAGGTCTTGTGATGTCGGAGACATCCCCCAGAGGGGGACGTTAGTCAATGCAAAATACAAAATTAAAATTCCCGCCGTCCACAGCAGTTTGTTCTTGAAGTGGACGTGGCCTTCGGGACTCCTCACCGTAGGCATTGCTGCGAGCAGGGGTTCCATTCGATCCAACAGGCTTCCCATTGTTTCACCTAAAACTTATGAGTGTTCAGATGACCAGTGCCTGGCCACCTGATGCTTCAATCTTTACCTTCGCCTGTTCAGAAAAGGAACCTGCAGAGACCTGGATTTTGTGGGTCACTTTTCCGCTGCCAAGGATTTTATCAATCCCCATATCTGCAGCATTAAAGATAACCTTACCGTTCTCTTCTTTTGCAAGACCCTGCCTGATTAATGCAGGGATCATCTGGTCAATAGTCCCGATGTCCACTGCTTTGACATGGGTAGTGGTGGGGTTGGAGAACCCGTTTTTCCCGAATACGGGCCCTTCCTTCAGGTAATACCGCACAAAATGGTGAGCATTGATACCCGCACGGCCCCGGCCGCCACGGTTTCCTGCGCCGCGCCGGTTCTTATGGGTCCCGCCGCCACATGTCCGCGATCCACGGAATTTAGAGCGTTTGTTGACTGGCATCTCAGTTCACCTCATCTTATAGAGAAGCGCGTTGATCTCGTTACCATAGTAACCGAGAGCACCACCCTGTGGAAACGTTCTCTTAATAGTCTTATATCCCTTGCGTGGCGGGTGGAGCCTGAGCACCGGCTTGACTCCCGGCACGTCGGTAAGACGTGCATTCCCCGATGAAAGTGCGTTGGCAAATTCCGTAATACCACTGTACGTTGAGTGTTCCCTGATGTACTCGTCTGTAAGTGGCAGATCTCCGGTAACCCTTCCCCGTGTCTCGAGGAGTGTCGCGACCGTTGCCTGGTCAACTTCACCATAGGCAACATAGTCCTTGACCTTGCGGATCATGCCGAGGTTTTCCGGTGTATCGGGAACCAGTACGCAGTGGTTGATGTGGTGGAGCCGGAGCATCTTGAGCGTGTCCTTGATGTCACGCCGAACGTTGACCACTCCACGCACCTGTACAATCCCGTACATTACTGTGCTCCCCCCGTCCGGGTCATATTGGTAGCCTTCAGTGCATTGAACGTGGCCTTGGCGAAATTGATGGTCGTCCTTGTCTGACCGCGTGAGAACGTCCAGACATCCCTGATACCTGCAAGTTCCAGCACCTTTTTGCTGATCTCACCGGTAACAAGTCCGATACCCTGGGGTGCCGGTTTAAGTGTCACGAGGACACTGCCAGCCTTGCCTTCCACTTTCATGGGGACAGAGTGGCCGGTCCCGCACCCGCATTCCCAGCTACCACATCCACGCTTTACTTTTATTACATTGGTCTTTGCATGCACGATTGCTTTCTTGATTGCATCGCCGACCTGTACATCTTTGCCCTGGCCGAACCCGATATAACCATTCCGGTTACCAACGACAACGACTGCCCTGAACTTGACACGGCGACCGGAGTCGGTCATCCTCTGCACCATCTGGATATCCAGTACCTCNTCTTCGAGGTCGGGCAGGAANGCATCGACGATTTGCGGCTCCTTNATAGGNCTCCCGCTCTCGAGGACCTGGTCGATGCTGGTGATTTCCCCTGCAGCGACCTGTCTTCCGAGACCGGTAAGAGGTACCCATTCGACTTTTTCGTAAGCCATGTTATTCCAGCTCCTTCATAATGGCGTCCATTGTCTTTTCCACGTTCTCGACCAGGCCTTTTGCCTTGTCAGGAGCGAATTTTTCTATATGCCCGCCTTTCAGTCTGTCCTCGGCGGGAATAATGGATTCGCCGAACGGGACATCAAGGCCTGCATCAACAGCCCCTTTCAGGGCTGCAAATACACGGGCTCCGAATGTAGCCCTGTTGAGTCCGATATCAAGGACTGCAGCAGACTGGTCCAGGTTCAGTGCCCGTACTGCAAACAGTACCCCGGTCAGGTATGCTGCCGGTGTGTTTGAGAGTGAACCCGTGTATCCGTACCGTACAAGGTCCTTCGAGTTCGCAGAGACGAGTGTGAAGTCTCCTTCCATCCCTGCGGTCACCATCTGGACAATGATATGGGTGTTCGTCTTCCGGACGACCATTCTTGGCCTGTCAGCTACAACGAGGTGTGTCCTCTTGTAGTAATCTGTCTTGCCCTCTCTTCTCCGCCGGAAAGGAACAAAGTATCTCGGTCCTGTTGCCATTTACTTCAACCTCCCGGTCATGATCTCAAGCTGGGCTTTCAGGTGCGCTACGCTCCTGAACTGGCCTCCCGCAGCCTTCCGGTACAGAAGCCGGTACATATGGGTATCAACCGCTTCTGTTGCACGGAGTTCGCGCAGGCTCTTTCTTATGGCACGGATCTTCTGCATCCACTGGTCTTTACGGGCGTGCCTTGCACCTGCTGCACCTTTCCGTCTCCCAGGGCCCTTACAGTGTCCGTATGATCTCTTCGCTGCCAGTAACCTGGCCCGTCCACGGCTTACGCCTTTCTTCTGCTCGGCCTTGACGGCACCTTCACTGATTAGACCTCTGAGGTCTTCGCGTGATATTGCATTCTGGATATCGGTACTCCGCTCCGGGTCAAACCATACCCGGTGGACACCGCACTTGAGGAGTGCTGCTGAAATCCGTTTCTGGTTCGTGAGATCAGTCATTGGAGGACACCTCCTCTTCCGTTACAGCACCGGCTGCAACAGTCTTGACTTTTCTCGGGTTTAAGACCTTTAATCCGGCAGAGTTTGCCTTTTCGAGGATTATTGCCCGTTTTCTGCCACCCACTGTTGCCCCAATCCGGATTGCATAGCAGGCCGGGTCGATGCCGATGAGCTCGTCTGGTGTAAAAACCCGGACTTCAAGGAAACCGCTCGGGTGCATGCCCCTGACAAGGACCGGACTTCCGTATCCCGGGGTCGGGTGTGCACCTTTTGCTTTCTTCTGTCTCCGCTGTTTGTTGTGGAGCCCGCGTGGTCTTCTCCACGAATCCGATATCTGGGGTTTCTTTCCAAACCCGTCCCGGCGGAACTTNGCGCTCTTATCTGCCCGGGCCCGGATCAACCTCTTCTTCTCGCTGACCATTATCTACACCTTCCGTGTTGTATAAATGCCATCCTGGAAAACACGGGGGTCCCGATCTTTTATCTTCGTGGCAATTTCTATGTTCGCAGCGGTGGTCCCGACAGATTCCTTGTTGATACCACTGATTACTACTTCATCAGTGCTCACTTTCGCGGTTACTCCTTTTTCGATCCTCGCGTACCGGGCCTTTTTCTCGCCAAGGAAATTGGCGATCTCAAGTTTTTCACCCTGTAATTTGAGCTGGATCGGGAAGTGACTGTATACCACCTTCATGTGGTATTCGTATCCGTCTGTTACGCCGATGCACATGTTCTTTACATGGGCGGCAATTGTGCCGACCATTGCGATGTTCGCCTTCCGGCCTGATTCTGTTGAGATGATTACGTCGTTCTCATCACAGGTGACGGAGAGCTGCGGGTACCGGATATTGCGTTCCAGCTGTCCTTTAGGACCTGTTACGCGAATATTGACGCCTTCAATCTGGCATGTTACACCGGCAGGCACCTTGTATTTTCTCACTGTCGTCATCTGTGCACCTCAATAGACATATCCAAGCAGCTCGCCGCCGATACCATCTTTTCTCGCCTGCTCATGGGACATCACGCCACGTGATGTCGAGATAATGAGCATGCCGAAGTTCTTGGCTGGCAGGAACTGCTCCTCAAAGTATTCCAATTCATCGAGCTGAACTGAGTATCTCGGGCAGATTGCACCGCACTTGTTGATACGACCGTTTAAGTGTACCACGAACTGGCCACCCCGCCCGTCATCAATGTAATCGAATCCGCCGATGTAGCCTGAGTCCTGCATGATCCGGAACATAGACCCGAGCAGCTTGCTCGCCGGTTCTATGATGCATTCGGGTCTTCCCTTGTCGGCTGCATTTTTCAGGGTGCTCATACCATCTGCAATTGGGTTAAGTCTTGACATTGTATGATCACCTCAGTTCATCTTCTTGAAGCCCATCTTCGGGGCCCATTCCCGGAAGCACTGCCTGCAGAACATGATGTG
>JGI20214J51650_10001236_pt1 | contig 16229 bp, 10 predicted proteins | sample WetSurMetagenome_FD_51650 | JGI IMG/M metagenome (IMG submission 51650) | reverse complement strand
AGGTTGATGTCCATTTCTGGGTAATATCCATGGCTTGAGTCTGTACTATAGAATTGCCATGAATAATATGCTTTACTGAGGTCTACNACTGCAAAGGAGAANCATGCATAGGTAAACAGCATCCATTTTTTNGCNTCAACTGGGTGCGCGTTTGCATTATCGCATCCGCTGTTGACCGCGATGATGTTTCCGAGTTCTGCTTGCACATGCAATGAGTCTATTGCGACAAGACCGTTGTTCCAACCACCAGCATATCCATTTTCATTATATGCACTACTACGTCCATGTATAAAATTTTCCCACAACATACATTTCGTTTTTTCTCCCAATACAGTACCTTTGAAACAATTTGCCATTACAATATCGCCACCAAGGTTACTTTTTACATTTGACATGTAAGAAGACATCCATGGTTCCCAATTGGTCAATACTCCAGTTGCGAATTGTGAATACGGAACCTTAAATGTGTAATCGAATCCTTGTAAATCTATTGCAGCATCATCAAGAAAGACCCCATCATATTGAGGATTAGTGGTTAAAAATGTTTTACTACGCTGGGCGACATAGTCGCTCCATCCTGAATTCGGGTTCATTAGATATTGACCAGGATAGATATTACGTTCAACACGACTGCCAGTTAGAGAATGGACAAACCAGGTTTCATGACCATTAACTATGGTCCAATCTGAGTATGTATTGCTCTCCATAATNGAGTCATAATACCCAAGAATTTTTATATCAGAGTTTAAAGCCTTTATATTTGCTGCGCCAGAGGTTTGGGAGCTTGGACAATCTAGCAAATCAAAATGATTCGCAATAAAATTCTGGCATGCAGAATCACCAATATCATCACCATATGCTATAGAAAGTTTATGTATTCTTGCCATATCATTCGGATTTACTGTTGTCCCATAATTGCTTGCAACAAACATTAGGTCACAGACCTGTATAATCCCATTATTATCGACGTCTTCTTTGACCCATCCAGGTGTCCCTATGACACCCATATGGTTTGACACTTCAATGAGGTCCAATGTATTAATTATTCCATCGTTGTTGATGTCACATTCCAAAAGTGTTGGTGAAGCTGCAAATACAGGAAAACTAGAGAGACATATCATCAATAAAATTAATATCGTAGACAGTATTCTCTTTGTTTTCGGTTCTTTTTTCATTCTTATTCTATCTCCTATTCAATTTCAGGTTGTTGATGGGCGTGAAATTGATTGTCATTATTTTTATTTNCGGTAACCGGGACAAAACGTCAATTAAATCCTATTGACACTTATCTCCAGTATTAGTAGAGTTACAGAATGCAATAACTTATGGATATAAATAATTTTTTATTTACTACTTTTTGACAAAAAAATAAAGATAGTTATGAAAAAAACTAAACAACTTNATAAATTCATTATCTACTTTTTAAACACTATAGAAAGAAAATTGGAATCTTTTCAAAGAAAAAAATTAAGAAATATTTACTATTATTGCAGTTATATCAGGAGAAAAGATATCAATTATTATCTATGTTATTTTTACCAAATCTATGATTACGATATTATTAGAAGATAGAGTAAGACTGGTTGTATCATCAGAAAAACTATATGAAAAACACATGGAAATATAATTCGGCGCACCAACGGTTTGATTTTTTGTAGAAAAGCATACGCTCGCATTATCTTTTGTATAATCATACCATAATATCGTGGTCATTGGTTGTTCTTCAAATTCTTGGGTAATTATATTCTTCGCTGATCCGTTGGTGTAAAATGACCAGATTTCATAATCAGTAGCGGATCGGATCATCTCCCAATCCCCAATAAATCTGTTACTCGTGTTGTGTTGTTGATTTCCATCATTGGTACTCTTTTCATAACAGCCGCTAAAACATACCCCGATCAGCAGTAATGTTATAAAAAATATCAGTTTAGAGGTTTCCATATTCTCCCTTGAAATTCATATCTAGATATATCTTTTATCCTTAATAAACTATAATGTATATCTTTTTCTTATCTTCCTGACCCGCGTTATAAAGAAAGATTACTCTATGAAAATCATAAATTATAATAATCTTCAATAATTTTGGAAATCGTAACCCGGTGTTTTCCAGTGGGGGTTTTATTTATTTCTTTCACATATTCTACGTCTATTTCAAGGTCTTCTCCAAGATCTTTTTTTATTGTTTTGATTATTTGATTTATTTCATTTTCATTAAATTCATCGGATTTTTCAATCTTTATGAGTAGTTTATTTATATCTTCTTGAATTATTTGAAAATGATTAACTCCTTTTACGTTTAAGAATATATAGATGAAATATCCCCCATGGATTATTTCACCTTTGGGAAAAATAAAATTGTCAATGGTTCTTCCAGTTATTTCATCAAGCAGCGGAAGACCTCTCTGACAATTGCAACGATCAATTTTTGATTTTCTCGCCATATCTCCTATTTCATATCTGATTAAAGGAAAGGAATAATTATTCAAATTTGTTAAAATTATTTTACCTACGTCCCCATTGTCACAACTTTCGCCAGCTCTATCAATTATTTCCACATATTGATTTTCTGCTAAAAGATGTAATCCATTATGTTGGTTGCATTCACAGGCAATTGCACCAACTTCTCTACATCCGTAATGATTAAAAACTGGTGCGGAAAACGTTTCACTAATTAGTTTCCTTTGATAATCATAGAGAGTCTCAGCTGCTGAAATAATAGATTTTGGTCGAATGTTTGTAATATTATTCTTTTCAAAAAATTTAGCGAAAAAATAAAGAGAAGATGTATATCCCAGAATATAATCTGGATTAAATGTTTCTAATTTTTTGATGATTTTTTCCATATCGTTTTCGCAAATATTAAAAGTATTTATAAATAAGGTTCGATTCATTTTCTGTTTTAATTGATCTGGAAAAGACGTTTTTGGTTCATCTCTATGCGCGCCCCACAAACGCGCGAGTTTATCACCTTGTCGGTATCCAGAAAATTCATAGCTTCGGTATTGGTCTGCTTTCGCGCATTCTGAGTAATTCTTATCTTTNTAAATTACTAAAGGTTCTCCTGTTGATCCACTTGTAAAATCTTTTCTAATATTTTGCCTATTAACATCCGCAGAAATAAGAGTATCCAAATTTTGACGTATCTGATTTTTATGTAATATAGGGATTTTTTGAAAATTATTAAAATCAGTGATATCCGAAGGGTGGAGATGATTCTCGGTCATCATTTTTTTATAATAAGGGACATTCTTATACGCATAAGAAACCAAGTTTTTTATTTTCTTTAATTGAAGTTTTTCGATTTCCTCTTTTGACCAAAACTGTGATTTTTTTAGTTGACTGAGATAATATGGTGTTCTATTGTTATTCCTCCAGCAAACAACTCTCCAGTAGTTTTGATAGATGTAGGGATAAATTGACATTATTTTATTACCTCTGAGGATATATGTTGCTTTATATTTTGGTTATTCCTATAAGTATCATTTTACTGATTTTACCGATGATTTTTCTTTCTTGAAAATCATAGAGTGATAAGACAAATAATAATCCATTTTTATACTGATATCCTTTAATTCCTCTCCGGTAAAGGCCAGAACCAATTCGATAGATCCTTGAAGGATCCTCACCATATGTGTTTTTTATTCTTCGTCTTACATTCTTTTTCATATCTGCAGCTACCGTGGAGGAAACATAACCAACTTCTGAAGAAATTTCAACAGCTTTTTGACTTGCACCTCCAATAGGCCAACAAAGAAAATTCACTTTAATATTCAATTTTTTTTCAATGATTTCTTTTGAATCCTTCAATTCATATATCATTCTTTTAAGATGTTCTTCCTCCGTTTCATATTTATCATCTAATTCATTCGATTTTTTATAGGATTCAGCAATTTCGATGAGTCTTTTTTTCCAATCAGGATATAAAAAGAACTCCTTACCGCCCATTTCTTTTACGTGGGATATTAGATGTTTGGATAAATTCTGGTCTGGAAAATAGCGTTTCACTTCGAGGGCTTTCCCATATTCATAGATCGGTTCGCCATAAGGTACTAATTCGTCGTCATCTCCTTGGAGATAAGGTTTTTTATCAGGGTTATTATTCCAAGTCATCCAGATGTATGGATCGCCTGGGTGACGAAAGTCAATCATTTTATTGTTTTTGAAATAGAGAGCATGGGTCATTGTATGAGATTGAATGTCCATGACTCCTTCTTTTACTAGTTCTTTCAGTTCAAGCCATGATAAGAACCCTGTAGTTTGTAAATTATTCAGTTCAATCCTTTTACTCCAGACATCCTGTAGGGTTTTTCGGCATACATTTCTTGAATCGACGAAATCAGGATTTATATAAATTGTCCCAGTAAATCCATATTTTTTTAATAATGGATAAGCAAACACCCAGTTATCCAAATACCCATCATCAAAGGTAAGTACAACTGAATTGTCAGGAATGTTTATTCCTTCTTTCATATAATCATACAATTGCTGTAGTGATATGCTATGAAAATTTTTATTTTTCAGCCATTTTAATTGACTTTCAAATACGTTATATGGACAAGTCAGATGACTGTATCTCCATCTTTTGTTTGGTTGTCCGATAGTATGATACATTATTACCGGAACATAAATTTTTTTTCTTCTCATATGAACAGCAAGAAATATGAATGACGTTGAAATATTATTTTTTCTTGAAATATGCCTGTATACTTCAGTTAATTCAGCAATGGATTATTTGAGATAAAAGAACACAATAATTGTGAATCACCCTGTTATTATGAATATTGTGTTCTTATCCATTCTTATTACTGAAGCCTATTCCTTTTTCTGATTAAATAGAAAATTAAAACAAATACAATCACTAGGATAGCAAGAATGATGGTGAGGTACATTAGCATTGGCGTCTCAGAATATGGCTGGGTTTGGCCAGAGGCTGCATTATACAACAGGTCATACGTGCCGTCTCCATTACTGTCGATTAAGTAATTACCGTCGGTTTGCTGATTGACCCCTGTTTCNGTNCCTGTTGCATTGTTATGGAATTGATCAAAGATACTATCGCCATTCTGGTCAATAAAATATCCAAGGTTTCCAACAAATTTGACCCCTATTGCTACGATCAGCTTAGATATTCCCGATTTATTGTACGGGTCTTGTGCATAAACTTGTATTTCGTAGAAGCCCGGAGCATTCCACTGATGCGCGGTTACGATACTCTGACCATCCGCTACGGACGGGGACGTGTCGTTTTGACCATCACCCCAGTCTATGACATAGCTAAGTGCATCACCATTTGAATCTGTGGAATTTATCGCATATTGGTAAGAAACGTTCACATTCCCGGATAGAGGACCCGAGATATCTGGAGGGGAGGGGGGGTTATTCCCGCTTGTAATATGTGCAATCGTTGTATCTATATCTTGTGATGATTTTTCATCCCTAACTAGGAGACTTACGTTATAGTCACCTGATGCGGTATAAATATGCGTGGTTATTTCTCCAGTTCCATTGGTCCCNTCACCGAAATTCCANTGGTATGCGACAATNCGACCGTCTTGATCGTAACTAGCTGATCCGTTAAAGGTGATTGTGCTGTTAATAAATCCTCGGTATGGTTCTCCTGCAGAGACATCAGCGGTGGGATTTATATTGTGGGATGGCGTCACATCTTGAGAAGGTGTAGGTGTGACATCGGATTCCGGTAAGTACATTCCTGCATCCCAGATTGTGATCGTTTCATTATTTGTTATTACAGTAAATATGCTGGTTTTACCGGTGCTGTCAGCATCACTATCGATAGTATCATCAATACCAACATTTTGTGGGCTAAATGTATATCCTGCCGTTCGGTCAAATTGTAGATAATATTCACCGAGAAGGACATTTTCAAAGGAATATATGCCTTGACTGTTTGTGGTTTTCGTTTGAGAAAGATTGCCATTGCTTTGGAAGAGACTAACAGTGATACCTGGCATCCCTAGTTCATTTGAATTTTGAANACCATCTTTATTGGTATCTTTCCAGACTAATCCTTCAAAACCAGGGATGGTCAATTCTAAAAACGCTAGTTGAATTGTGTTTCGTCCCACTAATGGAACAGCAAGTTTTTGACCAATTGTTGGAGTAAAGTTTTGTCCATTTTGATTAGCATCATTAATCAGCGCCTTTGAATCATTATAGGTCGATATATCTACGTTATCTGTAATGTTCCATATCGCCATTTGTGTATCATTCCGACTGGTCCCTTGTCTATGATTGATAATGTAGTTAATTTTATTCCAATTTACCTGACCTATATTTTGAAAACCAGTTGAGAGGTTATTAAAATCATAGCTTGATATTAAATATACCGGATGGTCCGAATCACTCATTTTCATGTCTTTTTGTACACACCAGCCAGGATAAATACCATTTGTAATATCATGACCTGGAGCAATACCTGAAAGCGTTATATCAAACCAATATAAAGCACCATATGTAGCATGTATATAGGCGATGCTACTGGGTAATCGAACTGTTGGCTCAGACGCTGATGCAGTTAGTGTCAGCGCCGTGCAAGTTATTAGAGTACACATTACAAATATTACAATCCATTTTTTCATTTTCACATCCACCTCTCTGTTATTGTCTCTATGTTTTTTTTAATTTGGACCCATTAAATCGTTTTGTCTATTTATAGTTTCCTTAATGATAACCTGATGAGTTCGAACAAAAATGATTTTACGTTTTTAGGGTTTATTTCTTTTTTATTTCAAACACACCTACGATTGGATCGCGCAAAAAGAAATCAAAAATATTCTGTCTAACGATAATTGAGTCGCGAGATATCTGATTCTGCTATGCACACCATCGATACGGCTGGAGAAATTCGTCGTAAATATAAATTACTAGAGTCACCTAATGCTTTTGTGGAAACTTTTATAATAGTCAAATTCATTAAGACCTCAGAGATAGAAACGATATGGTCCCGGAAAAAACATCAATACCCTTAACAGACATCACAGAAGAAAACATTTGCTTAAAGCCTAAATGTCAGGCAATCCTGAGTCTCATCGCGCACTTTCAACATAATAAAAAAAACATTCAACGTGCACATCTTATTCGTGCGTTGGTGAAAAACCCAGACTCATGCTCCGATGATAAAAATATTACAGAGAAAGACGTCATCGATCGACTTCAGGTACTGGATGACATAACACCAAAAATTATGTTCAATTCAACCGCCAATCTTGATAAAAAGTTGAAAAAATTGAGAAAATTGGGTTTAATAACAAATCAATACATGAGAGGATATCCGCGTATTATCCTTACTGACAAAGGACGCATGTTTTTTTATAGTTTTCTTTATTCAAGTGTAATTTTCAAGACGATTAGTGAACTTATCAATAAATTCCATTAACAGATCAAGACCGTTTAACAAGTCTTCTGTATGAAAATAAAAAAAAATACTGAGATTTTTTTTGAAGCGCCTGGGTTAACAATGTAATGTGGCGTGTGATAAGTGTTACTGATCGTTCTTTCTTTTTCGTTTCCAAACCATAACCAATGCTATTGCACAGATGACAAAAACTATTTCAAAACCAGGAGTCTGTTCTGGTGGTTGGTATGGTGATATTTGTCCATTTGTTACATTAAATGTATAATCCCAACCAGCGTTTCCGTCACTGTCAATGGTGTAGAGTCCATTCTTTTCCAAAACCTTTGTTACTTTTGTTGATATATCAGAGTAGAACGCATCGTATATTCCATCACTATCATTGTCGATGAGATAACCGATTTCTGGTATTTGTTTTGCGTTGATATAGACGGTGATACCTGAAGAAGATGTACTTTGATTATCATTGACTGATGCTGTGACCATGAATCGTCCTGCAGATGTCCAGCTATGATTTATGGTAAACACTGTTTCATTTGGTAAGAATCCGCTTGACTGTGAAGTCGACAGAGGGTCTCCCCAATTGAAAGTATATTGTATTGTATCATTGTCTGCATCTATTGATTTTGCAGTATAGGTGTACAGGATATTCTTCGATCCGTTTGTTGGTCCTGTGATAGTTGGTTTTGTCGGCGGTCTGTTCGGTTGTATTATCAAACAGGTTGTTGTGTCAGTGCTTGTTGCGCCTTTATTATCAGTCACCTTTAGATGCACCGTATATGTTCCTTCTTTTGTAAACGTATGATTGACCTTCTTTCCAGTCCCATTCGTGTTATCACCAAAAACCCAAAACCATGCAGTGATATTCCCATCAGAGTCAGAACTTTTCGATCCATCAAAGAGTATTGGTGAGTTTACGAATCCTTGGTAGGGTTCCCCTGCAGACACATTTGCAATAGGTTGTTTATTATCTGGTTCAGATGGAGACGTTCCACCGCCACCACCGCCACCGCTACCTCCACCACCGCCACCTTCACCATCAGGGCTTTTTGTTCTGAAGTTCCAAGTGAGGTTTGTTATATCACCACCACCGGAATTTTTTGCACCGTTATCATCCCAAGCTATAATGTTCCAGTAATACGTTGTGTCATAGGTTAATGTTCCAGGGTTATAGCTGAGAGCTGATTGATTATGAGAGACTATAATAGGTGTATTGTTTTTCCCAAAATAAACATCGTATGTTACAGTATCACCAACATCAGGATCTCCACCAGTCCAGCTTAGTATAACATTCAGAGTCACATCGGGTGCTCCACTTGCGGGGAAAGGATTACTTGGCGGGTTAGGCGGGTTGTTTAGTTGTTGCCCTGTGGTAAATTCCCATAGCGGTCCTTCTGTTGAGTTACCGGGGTTGTCCCAAGCGATAATCTTCCAGTAATACGTGGTGTTATAGCTCATAGTGTTTAGATTATAGAGTAGAGCTGATTGATTACTACTAATTTTTAGAGGTTGGCTTGTTGTTCCAAAGTAGACATCATAGGTTACTGGGTCTCCATTAGGATCACCACCAATCCAACTGAGATCTGCAGTCACAGGAACATCTCCGGATTTATTTTCAGGGATTGGATCACTGGGGGGATATGGTGGTTGAGCAGGACCACCAATGACGGTTTTAAATTTATATAATTCNTTTGTTGTTTTTCCTGTTGAATCTGTGACTGTGATGTTCCACCAATAATAGTGTTGAGGAGAATCCATTCCTGTTGTATTGTTCGTATACGTTCCTCCATGGACATTTGAATATGTCCTAAGAGTATGCCACCTTCCTGTTGACGCGTTGGTCCTGAAGGTTATAGTCATTAAATCTTGTTGATTATCATAGATATAAACCGAGAGTTGAGGGTTAAATGGTATATTCGTACTTTCATTAGCAGGATATTCATTGATTGCCCAAGGTGCGGTTGCTACATATGGAGTAGAATAGGGATATCGACCACGGAGTGGACTGTAATACATGAATTGAGATGATGCTAGCGGGGTTGGTGCAGCTCCATCGGTATCATACGCATAAGTCCGGGTATTTCGATTTATCACTAATTCCAGTTTATTATCGTTATCAATATCTTGTGCAACAATCATCGACATGCCGTACCAACCAGAGCCACTTCTATTATTATCGAGCGGTATGGATCCTCGAAACACATAATTATCATCGAAGATTGAGATATTGGTAATGGTGCATTCAAGGATCTCAACACGTCCATCTCCGTTAAGATCCACGATTGCTGGAGGTTCCCAACAATTGAATGGAAGCCAGGCGTCAAGAGACCAGGTATACAGATCCCAGACAGCTGGTTTCCCCCAAGCATCACTGCCACCACCTACTATGATCTCGAGATTTCCATCACCATCGATATCATATACTGTTGGTTGCGAATGACATCTCACACCGGGGATATTTGATTGATGAATAACGGTACCATCAGCACTGTTGTAGACGGCGATACCGTTGCTACCTGTTTGAGCAAGGGCGATGACATCAAGTATTCCATCTTTGTTCGTGTCCACGAGTGTTGGACAATGACTGCTTGATAACATCTCTGGATGACTCCATCGTAACGTGAGATTCGATGCCCAAAAAGCTGCCACTCCTTTGCCTACCACATTTCCTTCGTAACCAATATTTCTTTCACAGAGAAAGAGCTCATATACACCATCATGATTGGTATCCCCAAGTGATAATCCACCATAACAAGGGAAGTAAACAGATGCTGTAGCAAAAATTTCTCCATTATGTTTCAGAGCAGTAATTTTTCCTTTGGGTGATCCACTTTCTGCCCCGGCTGCACAGACAAATACTTCGGGGTACCCATCAGCGTCGATATCACCAGCGACAGCATGTTTATTGTATAAGGGTGCGTTTGAAGTATACCATAATTGAGAACCATCTTTTCCAGACAGAGCCCGGGTTCCTGTGTTATATGAGGTAATCACGTCAAGGTAACCATCTTTGTTGAGATCAATGATTTCTAGTGGATTATGACTATCCCACATTGCCGTTATGTTTTNCCAGAGAATAGTGCCTGTTGCTCCGTCATAGACGACAATACCGTTTATCCCTGATCGTACGATTTCCATCCGTCCATCGTTATTGACATCGGCAACAGACGGTCCTACCCTTGTTTCTCCAGATGCTGAAGTGACATAAGCCCATGTGTTTGGTGTCGGTATGTTGAAATGAATAATTGACTCTGTGTCGAATGTGTACCATTTTCTTGTATACTGATTACTGCCGGTTGGATCAGTTGCGTTCACCCAGATTTTATAGCTAGTTGAGTACGCAAGGCCAGAAAGATACAGCGATTTTTCTCCATTGGAGGCACTTGTTCCACTATTTGTTTGTCCATTATTACAATGAATGGTCCATGAAAAGTCCGTTCCTTCAGGATCGTTAATCGGAATGCTCCACCTGAAGTTTAGTCGGTTCCCTGAAGAGCTGTTCCCTGGAGCTGGGGTCCCGAGTTCTGGTGGATTATTTATACCACTTCCTTGGGTCGTAAACATATACCATTTACGAGTCCATTGATCACTTCCAGTCGGATCAGTCGCATTCACCCAGACCTTGTATGTAGTCGCATACGCAAGGCTCGAAAGTGCAAGGGTTTTCGTTCCATTGGTATTTCCAGTCCCGCTATTGTTCTGCCTATTACTACACTCAATCCGCCAATTGAAGCTATTCCCATCAGCATCACTTATCGGAATTCTCCAACTGAAATTCATCGAGTTCCCAGTAGAACCATTTGTTAAAGAAGGTGTGTTAAAAACCGGTGGATCATTTGCTTTGGTTGTAAATATAAACCATCTNCGGATATACAGACCACTCCCGANAGGATCGGTCGCATTCACCCAGACCTTATAGCTGGTTGAATATGCAAGTCCCGAGAGAGCAAGAGACTTCGTTCCATTNGATTCNCCAGCTCCACTAGTAACTTGTCCATTGCTGCATTGAAGAGACCAAGAGAAGGGATTTCCCTCCAAATCATTGATCCGAATGCCCCAGGATAGACTCAATAGGTTTCCTATAGAACCATTCTGTGGAGAAGGTGCACGAAGTAACGACGGCGGATTATTACCACTTTGTCGCGTTGTAAAGATATACCATCTGCGAGTCCACTGGTTACTCCCTGTAGGATCAGTCGAATTCACCCACACCTTGTACGTTGTTGAATTGCTAAGCGGAGAGACCGCAAGATACACTGTTCCATTGAATGCATTGGTTCCACTAGCAGTCTGTCCGTTGCTGCATTGGATGGTCCATGTGATGCGATTTCCTTCAGGATCGTTGATAAGAATATTCCAAGGAATCCAAGCTCCATAAGGAGGAGGACTCCACCAGTTACCAGTAGTACCATTCGCCGGAGATGGCGTACTAAACACCGGGGATTGGTTTGTCGGTGCTGCAACAGTGGTGATTGTTGTAAAAGTACATATAAATGAAATCACTAATATGATCCATAAAATGCATATTGTTATCTTTTTTCTTAAATTCATTGATTCCACCTGATTATTTTTATGGCTTATTATTTGAAGATTATTTTAATACATTAATTTAGTAGAGTTATATAGTTTTTGATTCATTTTGTAGAGTTTNACCTAAATTAACCTGTGTTTTGTGATAAACATTAAAAAACTAATTTTTAAGATAATTATTTCTNTTTAAAATAGTTTAGTTATAGTTTTAGTATCAAGAATATCATTTTCAAGATAAATTGAAGCTAATGCTTTATATATAGTGTCTGTTTTGAAGGTAACGTCTATAAAGTTAGCACGGTAGGTACCTTCCACGTTAGTTTCAAGGTTTAATGATTGTATCTCTGAATCGACGATGTCATTATCTTTAATAAGAATAAAATGTAATTCAGCATTATTTATATTATTCCTTCCAGTATTTTGTATCTTTACAGTCATCGTAATATTTGATTCCCCATCAGATTTCGTCAATTCCATTGAAGTGATCTTTAATGAATTTTCTTTATTATTAAAAAACTGATTAAGACTTATATAAACCACACAAACAATAACGATACAAATAACAGTAGCAAAAAATTTTTTCGAGGTTATTTTCATTTTCATTCAATACCTGATTTTTGAAGCTTTGTAGTAATTTGTTCTTTAAAAACATATCCTAATAACATCATGTTTTTATGGGATTTCAGTGATTAGTTACATGTTATTTTTTTCAAGTATTCTGTCAACCTTATTTCTTATTTCAATAATTTCTTGTACTCTGTCTTCATCTGATTTTTTCATCTGTTCAATTGGATTGAGTTTCTGTTGTTGTTTTTCTGTTTTTTTAGACGTTTTTCGATAATATAAACAGGTATGAATATCAATAATCACAATAATAGCTAGAATTATTATCAATACCCAAAACAGTATAGCTCCAAAATCACTTGGGGAATTCGGAATAATAGAATCAACTAATGTAACCATTTTTCTTATACCTCCTTGATAACCACATCATAGTCATAATTTATAATTATAACTGTGTAGGTGCTTATGCATACTTATAAAAATTAAATCATGAGTCGCTGAAAGTAACTCATGTTTTGTAATGTTACTTTAGAATGATATTATTTGATATTGTGAAATTTATCGCTTTTCCCATTCATCTTAAAATTTGGTTTTCCTTTTTCACTCCAAATTTTCAGTATTAAAAATCCAATTTATTGTCTCGTTAGTACTAAATAGACTTCTCCATTATCAGTTTGCACCAATGTTAGTGTATTTTCGTTATTTGAAAAAGAATATTGAAATGTGTGAGTTGCTCCCCCGCTTTGTAACGTTATCGTCTCGTCTGTCATTGTATATGTACCCCATATTCGTGTTTCGTTAATGCTTTCATAGTAACTAATGTTTGTAATAAAATTCATTGTTATTATCAGGGGAGTACCGGGAATCGTTTCTGTCCATAGTCCTAAAATCTTTTCGTCATTTATTTTTGATGAACCATTCTTATTGTCATTACAGCCGCTTAATCCAACAATTAGAAAAAGCAGCATTATTCCAACTAGTATTAATTGTTTTTTCATACTTCCTGTCCCAACACAAGAATACTTATAAATTATACTACAGAAATATAAATTTTAACTCTAACAAATATTAATCTAATAAATAAAATCATATTTTGTTTTTTCGGCTGCTATTAAGAGTCCGTGTTTGTCGTTTGATTCGTATAATTTGATAGAGTAAGAGAAACGCGATAATGAGTAAAATAAAGAGGAGGTATTCCAGGATCGGGATTGTATGGTACTCTTGATATTGATGTGTGATAGGGTTGTAGATAATATCCCAGCCGCCTTCGCTGTTCGTATTGATGAGATAGTCCCCATTGTCAAGGACCTTCACTGTTGTTTCGAGAGAGGAGCTATTGGAATAAAACAGATTAAAAATGCTGTCTCCGTTGGAATCAATGAGGTAGCCGAGGGTTCCAACGTATTGAACGTCTATGGCGATAATCATTTGAGAGCTTTCTGATATCGCATTGTTCTGATCCTCGGTGTAGACCCGTAACGTGTAGAATCCGTAGGTTTCCCAGAGGTGGGTCGCTGATATCTGAAGTCCACTAGCAAAGAATGGTGAGGTATCTGTGTGTTCATCATTCCAGTCGATGATGAATCGGAAGGTGTCGTTGTCAAGGTCTGATGCGACGAAGAGATATTCATACATAATATTCACATGACCAAAGGTGGGACCGGATATAATTGGTACGGAAGGTGGGTTGTTAGCCCGGGTGATATGAGCTATGGTAGAGTAGATGTCTGTGACAAATAAGTTATCGGTGACAATCAAGGTAACGGTGTAGTTTCCTATCTGGTTATAGCGATGAGTGGTGATCTCCCCTAATCCACTGTTGCCATCACCATAGTTCCAATGCCAGACGATGATTCGTCCATCTCGATCGTAACTGCGTGATCCATCAAAGGTGATCAGTTCATGGACAAACCCGTCGTACGGTTCACCAGCGGACCCGTCTGCGGTGGGTCTGTGGTTTTGCGGTTCGTGAGGTTTTTGGGATGTTATGGTATACATTCCTGCGTCCCACCGTTGAGTGCTTTGGTTGGTGGTGATGAGGAAGAGGGAAGTGATTCCTGTGACGTTGACATCGCTGTCGACAGCTTCGTTGGTTCCAATATGTTGCGGGCTGAAGTGATAACCGGATCTTAGACTGATTTGGATGTAGTAGGTGCCTTGGAGGAGGCCGGTGAAATGATAGTACCCTTGGCTGTTCGTGGTTGTGTTAGTTATCAAAATATTGTTTTGTTGGTAAAGATATACAGTGATGGCGTTCATCCCTGGTTCTCCTTGGTCTTGTAGACCGTTCGCGTTTGTGTCATCCCAGACGAAGCCCCCTAGGTTACTTGGGGTCGGGATGGTTGTTTCTAGAAATGTCAGTTGGATTGCTGGTACTCCCTGGATAGGAACTGCGAGCAGCTCACCGGTTGTAGGACTGAAACCAACGCCGTGTTGTTCCGCATCGGAAATCATTGAAGAGGCGTCTGGGTCATCAGAAAAGTCTTTGTTATTAGTGTAATACCATATCGCTTTTTGTATGCTGTCGCGATTTCCTTGTTTATGGTTGATGAGATAATTAATCTTATCCCAGTGGTTGTTGTGATACTCAAAGGGCAACGAGGGATCATAACAGGAGTAAAGAAGTACNGTATGGTTGACATGTTGGGTCATTTGGATGGTTTGTTGCACACACCAGCCAGGATAGGTTCCATTGAAGATGTCATAACCTAACGGGATATCTGAAAGTGTCATGTTAAAATAACTGTTTTCTCCGTAGACTGCATTCATGGTCACCAGTTCTGTCGGGAGTCGAACGGTGAGTGGAAGAGGTGTTGCAGTTATAGGAAATGTTGAGCAGAGAAGCATGCTGAGCAGTCCGAGAGTTAGTATGTATGCTTTCATTTCTTCATCACCTTACTATTATTTTTAGATTAATATAATAANTGTGGCAAGGTCGGTATATTAAATTTTCGTTCAGGACTAGCCCCTCTGTAGCACAGGGGTTCTCCCTCCTAAGAATAATGAGAGCCTCCCAAGAAACATATCCAATAAAATATTTAAACAGCAAGTCTATGAATATCTGCACCAAAAACCAGATAATCAGATATAACCATCAAGAATACTCTCCCCCAACCAATCATCTTTGCATGAGGTAAAGAGGAAAAGAAATGCAAAAAGCTGCTCAAAAACGCACCCTTGCCGTCATCCCTTGTTGCAACGAAGAAACAACCGTTGCGAACGTCATCCTTAAAACGAAACGATTTGTCAATAATGTGTTAGTCGTTGACGATGGAAGCAGCGATGAGACAAAAAAAATAGCGAAAGAAGCAGGAGCAACTGTTATTTCTCATAAAAAAAACAGAGGGAAAGGAGCGGCCATCCGAACCGGTTTTAAATATGCAATAGACAACGATTTCGATTACATTGTCACCATCGACGGTGATGGTCAACATGATCCCCTTGAGATCCCTGATCTTCTTGGTAATGTGATGAACAATGGTCATGATATTTCTATCGGTTATCGAGTTGGTCATGACACGGAAATGCCGATGTGGCGTCGCGTAGGAAAAAGAGTGCTGGATTATACGACCAGCATGGGCACCGGTGGATTTGTCACCGATAGTCAATGCGGTTTTCGTGCATTTAACAAAAAAGCGGTGGAAGCAATCGCCCCTAAATTGCGGGGTGATGCTTTCAGCGTTGAAAGTGAACAGCTTATAAAAGCCCATGAGCTCGGCTTGAAAGTCGTAAATACAAACGTGAGCTGCAAATATAAGGATCT
>JGI20214J51650_10001235_pt1 | contig 16239 bp, 12 predicted proteins | sample WetSurMetagenome_FD_51650 | JGI IMG/M metagenome (IMG submission 51650) | reverse complement strand
GGCTCCTTCCTTAAAGATTCAAGAAAGAAGCTCGATGACTTCGTAGAATGTCGGGAAACGGCCTTTTCCGTCATTCCGGCGGAAGCGGGAATCCAGGAATGCCCAGAGGGTCTGGACCCCGGCGACCCTGTCCCGGCAAAAGCCGGGAGCCGGGGTGACGGCGAGGAGACTTGTTAGGCGCTCAGCAAGACCAGACGGAACTCATTCCAGAGCAAGAGGGGGGTGCCAGATGACCTTGACCTACAACCAAAAGATCATGGGTGAGATCAGGGAAGAGTGCAAGAAATGGCAGAAGAAGCTGGATGAGATTTTTCGTGCGTCGCCGGAGCGGCTGGAAAGGTTCTCAACGGTCTCGGATATGGAGATCAAGAACCTTTACACGCCTGAAGATGTGGCGCAAGAGGAATTCCAGAAAGCCCTGGGATTCCCAGGTGAATATCCCTTTACTCGCGGAGTTCAGCCGTCCATGTACCGAGGCAGGCTGTGGACCATGCGTATGTTTGCAGGTCTTGGCTCTGCCAAGGACACGAACAAGCGTTTTCATCACCTGGTCAAGGAAGGCCAGACAGGGCTCTCTACTGCCTTTGACATGCCGACCCTGATGGGCTTTGACACGGATTCTCCTCGGGCTAGGGGGGAGTGCGGCAAGTGCGGGGTTGCGATCGACACGCTGGTGGACATGGAGGATCTTTTCGATGGGCTCCCCATCGACCGGATCACTACCTCCATGACGATCAACCCGCCTGCACCGGTGATCTGGGGCATGTACATTGCGGTTGCAGAGAATCGGGGTATTGACCGGAAGGTCATCGGCGGGACGATCCAAAACGACATGCTCAAGGAGTTCATCGCCCAGAAGACCTTCATGTGTCCGCCCAAACCCTCGCTGCGACTGATCACGGACACGGTGGAATTCGGGACAAAGGAAGTGCCCCGGTGGAACACCATTAGCATCAGCGGCTACCACATCCGTGAAGCAGGCTCCACAGCGGTTCAGGAACTGGCCTTCACGCTGGCCGACGGCATCGCCTACACTCAGGCGGCCATTGAGCGCGGATTGGATGTCAATGACTTCGCCCCCCGGTTTTCCTTCTTTTTCAATTCCCACCTCGATTTTTTCGAGGAAATCGCCAAGTTCAGAGCGGCCCGACGCATGTGGGCCAAGATCATGAGGGAGAGGTTCAACGCCAAAGACCGGCGATCCTGGTGGCTGCGCTTTCACACTCAGACGGCCGGGTGCTCGCTCACGGCGCAGCAGCCTTACAACAACATCGTGAGAACCGCGCTCCAGGCTCTGGCCGCGGTCATGGGAGGCACCCAGTCCCTTCATACCAATTCTCTGGACGAAGTGCTGGCCATCCCGACCGAGGAGGCCGCCACCATAGCGCTCAGAACTCAACAGATCATCGCGGAGGAGTCGGGAGTAGCCAACACCATTGATCCTCTGGGCGGATCGTATTTCGTGGAAGCGCTCACGAACCGGATGGAAGAAGAGGCTTTTGCCATCATTCAGAAGATCGACGACATGGGGGGGATGCTCGAGGCCATTGAAAAGAGTTTCCCCCAGAGGGAGATTGCGGACTCGGCCTATCATTACCAAAAACAGATCGATGAAAACCAGAAGACCGTAGTGGGGGTGAACAAATACGTCACCGAAGAAAGGCTCCCGGTGGACATTCTCGAAATCGACGACACGCTGGAAAAGATGCAGATCGAAAAGCTCCATCGCGTCAAGAACGCTCGTGACAACAAGAAGGTCAGGGAGTGTCTGGAGAAACTGGGAGAAGCTTGCGTGGGAAGCAGGAATGTGATGGAACCCATCATCGATGCGGTGAAGGTCCATGCGACCCTGCAGGAGGTGTGTGACGCGTTTCGGAAAGTCTTCGGGGAATACCGCGATCCGGGGATTTATTAGGAAGGCACACGGGACAGGGTGAACGGAAAATGGTGGCACGGACAAACGGGCCGGCTCGCCTAAGGCGAGTTTGTCCGTGAACAGGTGTTGAGACGAATCCATTGTTGGGGATGAGCGAAAGGGGAGGATGGTGAAGGAACGCAAACTCAGAGTGATGGTGGCTAAACCGGGGCTGGACGGCCATGACCGAGGGGCCCGAATTATTGCGAGGGCCTTCCGTGACGCCGGGTTTGAGGTGGTCTACACCGGACTTCATCAGACGCCCGAATCCATTGTACAGGCGGCGATCCAGGAGGATGTGGACATGCTGGGAATGTCCAGCCTGGCCGGAGCGCACATGTATCTGTTCCCTGAGGTGGTCAGGCTCCTGAGGGAAAAAGGGGTCGAAGACATTGTCGTGTGCGGGGGAGGGATCATTCCCGACGAGGACATCCAGAGACTGAAAGAGGCAGGGATTGCCGAGATCTTTACGCCCGGTTCCAAACTGGATGACATTGTGAAGTGGGTAAGAGAGCACGTGAAGCCGAGGAAGGCATAATGACAAACAACGTGGAAAAGGTGCTTGCAGGCGATGTGAGGACCGTGGCCCGGTTGATCCGGGATATTGATGACAGGGTTCCCGAGGTGCGTGAGACCCTCAAAGCGCTTTACGCGCACACGGGTCACGCTTATGTCGTCGGCGTCACAGGCGCGCCGGGAGTGGGCAAAAGTACGCTCGTGGACCAGATGGTGGCCCATCTGAGAAAAGCGGTGAAGACCGTGGGAGTGCTGGCGGTCGATCCGACCAGCCCCTTCACCGGGGGGGCTATTCTGGGCGACCGCATTCGCATGCAGCGCCACAGCCTGGATGAGGGAGTGTATATCCGTTCTCTGGCCACGCGAGGGCACTTCGGAGGGCTCACCCAGTCCACTCGCAGCGCGATCGATGTTCTGGATGCCATGGGCAAGGACTACATCCTTGTGGAGACGGTGGGCGTGGGACAGGACGAGGTGGATGTGGTCAAGAGCGCACAGACCACGATCATCGTCGTGATCCCCGGGATGGGCGACGACATCCAGGCCATCAAGGCCGGCATCCTGGAAGTGGGAGATATCTTTGTCATCAACAAAGCGGATCGAGAGGGAGCGGACAAGACGCTCAATGAACTGCGGCAAATGATCGACATGGGCCAACAGAAGTTCAGGGAGGGGAAGTGGATCCCTCCCATTCTCAAGGTGGAGGCGGTTTTCGACCGGGGCGTGGCCGAGCTTCTGGAGGCGATCGAGAAACACAGGGCCTACCTGATGGAGTCGGGAGGGGATCAGCACCTCCTGCGCCGAACCCTGAGGATCCGCGAGGAACTGGCTGAGATGATCAAGAACCGGCTTGTCCAGGAGGTGCTGGATCAACTGATCGAAGGCGGTGAGTTCGAGCGTGCAGTGGAGGCGGTTCTGGCCGGTGAGACAGACCCCTACACGGCGTCGGACAATCTGGTTTTTTCAAAGCTGGGCCGCAAGAAATGAGTGACTCTGAGGCGCCTCAAGGCGGTCAATCTGAAACCCCTAGGGTTCTTGTGTTCCTGGGGCGAATCGCGCTGGGGATCGTCGAGGTCTTCTTCCTGCTCTTTGGAGTCTATCTCCTGGTTTTGGCATACCATCTCACAGATCCCTTATCGTTCATCATGACCTTTTTTGCGTCGAACCTGGTGATCCTGATTAGTGCGGTGTTTTTGTTGGGGCTGGTTCTCAAGTTCCGGAAAAAGAAGGAAGCGTGAAAGGAGGGCATAGGCATGCCGGCAAAGCAGGGACCCCTACCTCTTGGAAAAAGACTGGCGAAACTTCGCAAAGAGCGGAGCATGTCGCTTCAGAGCCTGGCCAATGAGACCGGACTGACAATGTCTTACATTTCTCAGATCGAAAAAGCGGAGGTGATTCCTCCGGTCGCGGTGATCCTTCAGCTGTCGAGAGCTCTGGAAATCGATTCGAGTGTTCTCCTGAAGGAAGAGAAGAAGCAAATAGGAAGCAAGGCTCATGACGATTATCAGAAGCGAACCGAGGATTACTCTTACCGGAATCTCACGCCCGATGCCCAGCACAAGCACCTCAAAGCCTTCAAGGTGTTCATCGATCCGCGGTCGGACCACAAGGGGGTCAGTTACCAGCATCTGGGAGAGGAATTCATCTACGTTCTGAAGGGTGAACTCGAAGTTTTCGTCGGAGAGAACCGAAGCGTCTTGAAACCTGGCGAGTGTATTCATTTCAATTCTTCCATCGTGCATAAGCTGCGCAATTTGAGTGCGGAGAAAGCAGAACTGCTGGTGGTTCTGTATACGCCCTGAGCAGGGAAGGGAGAGTTCATGTCCTTTGAATTGAACGAAGAACAGAAGATGATCCGGGCCATGGTGAGGGAATTTGCCCGCACGGAAATCCTCCCAACTGCGGCGGAGCGCGACAGGACAAGAGAATTCCCCAGGGAAAACCTGCGCAAAATGGGTGAACTGGGCCTCATGGGCATGAATGTGCCGGCAGAGTACAACGGCGCAGGCGTTGACACCGTGAGCTACTCCGTGGCCCTCCAGGAGATCGCCTATGCCTGTGCGTCCACGGCAGTGATCATGTCCGTCCACAACTCCGTGGCCTGCGGTCCCATCTATCGCTTCGGTTCCGACTACCTGAAGGAAACCTATCTTAAGCCTCTTGCCGCCGGGAAGATGATCGGGTCGTTTGCAGTGACCGAACCCGGGGCCGGTTCTGACCCGGCAAGCCAGAAGACCAGGGCGGTGAAGGACGGGAACAGCTATGTGATCAACGGCAACAAGGTGCTCATCAGCACGGGAAAGAATTCGGATATCACCGTGGCTACCGCCTACACCAGCAAGGAGAAGAAGCACCGGGGAATCAGCGCCTTTGTGGTGGAAAGGGGAACCCCCGGATTCTCTGTGGGAAAAGAAGAAGAAAAAATGGGGCTCTGCGCCTCTGACACAGTGGAACTGATCTTTGAAGACTGCCGCGTTCCCAAGGAGAACCTTCTGGGCAAGGAAGGGGACGGTTTCGTCATTGCCATGGCTTCTCTTGACGGGGGCAGGATTGGAATCGCCTCCCAATCGGTCGGATTGGCACAGGCCTGCCTGGACGCAGCCGTGGCTTATGCCAAGGCGCGTGTCCAGTTTGGAAAGCCGATTGCCCAGTTCCAGGCCATTCGCTGGATGGTCGCGGACATGGCGACTGAGATCGAGGCGGCCAGGCTTCTCACTTTCAACGCCGCTGCCATGAGAGATAGAGGAGAGAATTTTTCAGCCGCCGCTTCCATGGCAAAAGTTTTTGCCTCGGAAATGGCTAATCAAGTCGCTTACAGGGCTCTGCAGATCCACGGCGGTTACGGATACATCAAAGACTTCCCTGTAGAGCGCTATTATCGGGATGCGAGAGTCCTGACCCTTTACGAAGGGACCTCCGAGATTCAGAGAACAGTCATATCCAACCACCTTCTGGGGAAGTAAAAGGCACATAGGGACAAAGCGGCAAAGGCACAAAGCAGAAAAATCGTTATACCCCTTTGTGCCTATGTGCCTTTGTCCCTAGATCCCCGTGCAAGAAGAATCTACGATTACCAGAAGAGGAAGTAGAGGTCTCCACTACAGTTGTTCATGACACAATTATTTGAAGAGTACCGGGAGTTCATTCCTGATTTTGATTCCTTTCTGGAGAGCCTCAGAAGGCCTCTTCCCAATCACCTTCGCGTCAATCGACTCAAGATATCTGCCTTGGCCGTCGCGATGCTTCAGGATAAAGGCATATCCCTGAGACCGGTGGATGTCGGAGATGACACCCTCTATGAAGCTCCCGGAAACTTGCTGCCGGGCAAACTGCTGGAGTATTTCCTCGGCTACATCCATCCCCAGGCCCTCACCTCCTGCGTTGCCTCTCTGGTCCTGGCGCCGAGACCGAATTCTTCCGTGCTGGATCTTTGCGCTGCGCCGGGCGGAAAGACGTCTCACCTGGCCCAACTCATGGCCAATACGGGGATCATTGTCGCCAATGAACTCCGTCTGCGGCGGCACGCCCCTCTCATGCACACTCTTTCAAGGCTCGGGGTGTTGAACGCGGTCCTGACCGCTTATCCGGCTCAGGAATTTCCTTTGAGGGAATCCTTTGATTTCATCTTGGCCGATGTTCCATGTTCAGGGGAGGGGAGGTGGCGGCTTTCCAGGGAGCTTTATGCGACAGAGGAGTCAACCTACCGGACCGCGATGGCGAAGGCACAAAAGAAAATGATCTTGAGAGGCTTTGATCTCCTGAGAAAGCAAGGGACCATGGTTTACTCCACGTGCACCTACAGCCCGGCGGAAAACGAAAGTGTGGTTGACTTCCTCCTCAACCATAGGGACGCGGAACTCGTTCCTTTTGGCAATGCTCCCGGCATCGAGCCGGGGATTTCTCAGTGGGGAAAGGAGAGGTTTGATGGGAGAGTCCAAGGAGCGGGGAGGTTCTACCCTCACAGGGTCGATTCCGTGGGATTCTTCATGGCCAAGATTCGCAGACGAGGATGAGCGGCGCCTGCTGTTCTCGTACCTGGAAGCGCGCTTCGGAATCCATGAGCAGGCCTTTGCCGACTTTGAGTTGTTCAGCAGAAGGAAGACCTGGTGGCTCCTTCGGAAAACGGCGGGCATGAATCTGCCGGTAAGACTCAAGGTGAGCCAGGTTGGACTGAAGGCGTTTGATCAGGTGGGGAAGTACCTGAAGCCCGCAACTTGGATGATCCAGTTTTTCGGTCATCATGCGACGAAAGGGGTTTACCATCTTAATGACGATGCATTTGAAACACTGCTGAAGGGTGAACCTCTGAACGTGGATAGCGCTATGGAAGAGGGGTTTGTCATCCTCCGTCTTAGAGAGCATGTTCTCGGAGTGGGTCTGCTCAGCCAGGGAAAGATCACTTCCCGTATCAGACAATCAGAAGCACAACGAATGGTTAACAAATAAGTTTCATCTGTTATTTGAAGCTTGGAGGATCAAGCTCACAGTTAGAGGGCACCGCTCCTATTGCCAGCCATGATGTGCAAGCTGCACAAATTTCTGTGCAACCGCATAAGAATCTGAATTAANATCAACAGAATAAAGAAAGTGACTCGAAGCAGGACTCAAAAAACTGGGAGCTGGAAGACCGCGCCAGTCATGGATCTTCAACTCTTCCGTCTCTACTCTCTNGAAAGTGTCTATTATCCCTTGGGATGCTGGCANAGAAGTTGTATTAAAAACGCCAGGGTTAGGCTGAGGAATCTCCAATACAGGGCAATGGTGAAGACCTTTTAGGGTGGAGGGTATGATGGAAGCGTACAGACGGGTGGAAGTTCTTCCTGGTCAATCCGATTCAACCACGCCGATAGCCGGGGAGGAAACCTGGTTGCCCCCTTGGGTTTTCAAACATGAAGACCTTGTGCAGGCAATGGAAAGCGCTCAAAAATTGGGGCAAGATGCGCTCACGAATACCATCAACCACATCCATTTCACTGAGGGAGTCGTCCGCGTACTTCTCTACCATCCCGACTACAGGGAATCTCTTCTTTTGAATGCTTACCCGCAGCCTTCGATCGGCAAAACTGTCACTTGCAGTTGGCAAAACAAGGGCTTTGCCGGCTTGGATCCGAATGCTCTGGAGTTCAAGTACTTGATCGTCGATGATGGTCGCTCCCTGATCATGGTCCCTGCCATTCTGAAAGAGATCAACAGGGAGTTTTTTNTCCTTGAATTGCCTGANGAAGGCTATGCCTTAGGTCAAAGGCAGGCCAGAAGGTACCCATGCCGGGATGTCAAGGCTGAGTTGATTCAGAATGGGTTCCACGCGGAAGGAGATCTCATGGATTTCAGCCCGGTGGGATTTCGAATCCAGGTCCGTCCGGACCCTTCCTGCTCTTTCCGTTGGTTTAATACTGAGGATGCAGCGGTCATTCATTTGAGGAGTGACGGTAAGATTCTTTTTTCAGGCTCCTGTCGTATGATCCGGCAACGCGGCCAATCAGCGGAAAAGGAAATCGTGTTTACNCCGCTNAACGGTGAAATCAAGCGGTTNAAGAAAAAACACATTCGCAATGTCCGGCAAAAACTCGCCCCAGCTCCAAGCCTTTCCTTCTTTCACCCTTTTCTGGGCAAAAGAGTTCAGTTTGAAGTGGAAGATATCTCCACCTCCGGGTTTTCTGTCAAGGAAGAGGTGGACGAAAGGGTGCTCTTGCCCGGCATGATTATTCCTGAGGCNACCTTAGGGTTCGCAGGCTTCCTTAAAATTAAATGTTCGGCACAGGTGATCTACNCTAAGGGTTGTGAAGGAAACGAGGTCCGGTGCGGGTTGGCGGTCCTGGACATGGATATTCAGGCCTACAGCAGTCTGACCCACATTTTGACCAGCGCCATGGACCCACATGCGTATGTCTCCACAGAAGTGGACATGGATGCGCTTTGGGAGTTTTTCTTTGAAACGGGTTTCCTTTACCCGAAAAAGTACCGGCTGATTCAGCCTCAACGGGCCCAGTTCAAGGAAACGTACAAGAAGCTGTACCAGGACAATCCTGGAATTGCCAGACACTTTACCTACCAGAGAAACGGCCGCATCTTCGGGCACATCTCCATGGTTCGCGCCTATGACCGAGCCTGGATGATCCACCACCATGCAGCCAAGGTCATGGAGAGCAAGAGGACCGGCTTCATGGTTCTGAAACAGATCATGCACTACCTGAATGACATGCATCGCCTGCCTTCCGCCTGCATGGACTACACGATCTGCTACTTCCGGCCGGAGAACAAATTTCCTGACAGAGTCTTCGGAGGGTTTGCAAGGGAGCTCAAGAACCCTCGCGGGTGCTCGCTGGATCTCTTTGCCTACCTTCCCTACACGCGGTTGTCCCTGGGGACCAAACTTCCGGACGGCTGGACCCTGAGCCAGAGCTCGGAACGGGATCTCTGGGAATTCGAACACTTCTACATGAGTCACTCAGGGGGCCTCCTGGTCGATGCGATGGGTCTGAGGCACGGAGGGACTGATCAAGACTCGCTCCAGAAAATTTACCACGAAATGGGTTTAACCAGAAGTTTGGAGACCTACTCGCTCAAGTCCGATGGAAAACTCCACGCACTGTTGGTTGTGAATCATTCGGACCTTGGATTTAATCTTTCAGAACTTTTGAACGGAATCAAAGTGTTGGTGGCAAACTCTAAAACATTACCTTGGAGTATCCTGTCCACTGCGATTTCGCAGNTCGCCGGCGAATTCCAGATGGAAAGGGTTCCTGTGCTCTTTTACCCCTTGAGCTATGTCGAGGAAAACGAGATTCCATACGAAAAGCAATATCAGATGTGGGTTCTGAATGTGCAGCACGGGAATGAGTATCTGGAGTACATGCAAAGGAAATTCAGGATCAGCTACAAGTGACGGCTTCGTAATAAGTCGTCACCCCGTTGAAAAACGGGGTCCAGAGACTTCGTAACGAGCTAAAAGCATTAGATTCCGGCGCCTGCCCCGGACCTGATCCGGGGTTCGCCGGAATGACGGAAAAGGTTATTTCTCGACTCTTTGCGAGAGCGCCATAAACAGAGCCCTCATATCTCACGTGTCATTTTTCCCAGAATTTTCCAAGCTACCACCATAACCCACTGACTTTTCGGCGTCGCTCCATGGTACTAAAGAAATGGTTGCGACTGTGATGATGATTGACAAAATATTACAGTGAGAACTATAATATAAACCTTTTTGGGGTAGATTCAGCAAGTCTAGGCAAGGCTTTTGATCGAAAGGAAGCCTCGAATGGTTTCGAAGACTGGGGCACTCAGCCACATACACGCTCCGCTCTACAACAGCAGGCTAATCAAGAATTATGTGGAATATATAAAGAAATTCCACTCTGATCTCGATCTCCAGGACATTCTGCACTATTCCTGGATCAGGACTTATGAACTGGAAGACCAAGGCCACTGGTTCAGTCAGTGGCAGGTGGACCGGTTCCACGAACGTCTGGCTCAGAAGACCGGGGATTCAAAGATATCGCGAAAGGTCGGGCAATTTGCCGCTACCTCGGAGGCGTCCGGCGCCCTGAAGCACTATGCGCTGGGGTTCATGACTCCGGGTGGCGCATACTGGCTGTTCGAAAAAATAGCGCCCCATTTGACGAGAGCCTCCACATTCAAGAGCAGGAAACTGGGGAGCAACAAGTTCGAGATTACCTCAAAACCTAACTCGGGGGTATCGCTCAAGCCCTATCAGTGTGAAAACATGGTCGGGCAGATCGAGGCTTTGTCCAAGCTTTTTACCGGGCGCTTACCCAAGGTTGATCATCCGGAATGCATCCACAATGGGGGGGCAGTATGCCGATACCTGGTCAGTCTGGACTGGACTCCTTCCTTCATGTGGCGAGGTTTGAGAAGCCATCTCATCCTCGCGGGCCTGCTGATTTGTTTGGCCCTTCATTTTATCATCTCCGCTTTTTCCTGGGCTATCGTCACATTGCTCTTCGGGCTCGTCTTTCTCGGGGTGTCTCTTTACTTTGAACAGCTTGAAAAGAAAGACTTGAGCAGAACCGTGGAAACTCAGCAGGGCGCGGTCAAGGCGTTGCTGGACCAGATCAATATCCGCTACAACGATGCCCAACTCGTGAAAGAAATCGGGCAAGCCACTTCGATGCTTCTCGACACGGAGAGGTTATTGAAGGCTGTTGTGGATGCCATGCAAAACCGGCTGGATTTCGACCGGGGGGGCATATGGCTCGCGAACGGAGAAAAGACCAGACTCGTTTACCGCGTGGGCTTCGGGTACAATGCGGCGGTGGAAGAGGTTCTCAAGAAAACGGAATTTCATCTTGATAAACCCCAATCCCGAGGGATGGCTGTCCAGTCCTTCAGGGAGCAAAGACCCTTTCTCGTCAATGACGTGGGGGAAATTGAGAGGGATATCTCGGAGAGGAGCTATGCCTTCATCAAGAAGCTGAACACCCGGTCCTTCATCTGCGTACCCATCGTTTATGAAAGGGAATCGCTGGGCGTGCTCTTTGTAGACAATCTGAGATCGAAAAGACCTCTTAGCCAAAGCGACATTTCGCTACTCACGGGGATTGCAACTCAGATCGCCATCAGCATTCACAATGCCCTGTCTTACCAGAAACTGGAAGAGAGCAAGGAGCGGGAGCAGAATCTGCGTCGGCTGTTTGAAAAATACGTGCCCTCGCCGGTGATCAGGAGATACGTGAACTCAGGAGAGATGGAGCTTTTCCGCGGGGAAGAGTCCATGATCACGGCTCTTTTTCTGGACATCCGTGGATTCACGTCGAGTTCTGAAAGCATGGAAGCCATTGACGTCGTTTCTTTCTTGAACAACTACTTTGAGAAGTGCTCCCTGATCGTTTCCGAGGAAAACGGCCATATCAACAAGTATACAGGAGACGGGTTCTTCGCGATTTTCGGAGCCCCCGAGTCCATTGCCAATCACGTCAATCTCGGGTTCAACGCGGCACGCAGGATCTTGGACATGTCGAAGAGCTTCATCCTTGAAGGAAGACCCATGAAGATCGGCATCGGTCTTCACACGGGACGCGCCATCATGGGCAACATCGGCTGTCAAACAAAAATCGAGTTCACTGCCGTGGGCGATACGATCAACACTGCGGCGAGACTTCAGGAGTTCACGAAGATCTTCCACAATTTCCCCATTATTCTGAGTCGCGCTGTGTGGGAACAACTGGAGGGACACCCGGATCATGAATTGATCATCAATCTGGGAGCGCAGAGAATCAGAGGCAAGAAAGACAAGCTGGAAGCCTTCGGGTTTAGCCCCTTAATCCGCCAAACCTCGGGTCGGGATGGGGGCAAGGTCAATTTCATCGCTGCACAAGGTGAAGGAGGCTTAGACCCCGGCCCCGGGGAGGCCCGTCCGTGAGATTAGGCTGAGCGCGCTCCACTGGCTTTTTCAACAAAGCGAAGAATCTCGCCAGCGAGCTCCGTGGGCTTTTCAAAGTGGAGAGCATGGCTGCCGCTCAATTTGACCATCCTGTTTTTATCCCCCTGAGAAAACAAATGACCGATGAACTGCTGGACCTTGTTGTTGTCAACAATCCGATCATTCTCAGCCAGAACGACTAGAGTGGGAAGAGCGATTCGCAGGATGGCACCCCAAGACAATTCTTGAATCTCATCCATAATATTTATGCTTTTCATCGTCACCGCCGTTGTCTTGAGGTCGTCTTTCTCAATAAAGTCAAGCCAGTCTTCTTCAAAGGTAAAATCGGTTGGCTCCATGGGGATTGGGACGTAGGCCTGGTTGGGATCCGGTTTGAGCTTGAACTCGGATATCATGTGCAGAAAAATTTTTTCTCCAATGCGAATCACGGACCTGAAACGTTCGTTCCAGAAAAAGCCGGGCATCAGCAGGACAAGGCTGGTTAGGGCGTCGCCCAGCTCGGCGGCGGCAATCGAAGCGTATTGACACCCTTGGCACCATCCGGCAAGGTGAACGCGTTCAAAAGAGCCTTTCAATAATCGGACGTGCCTCAGGACGTCTTCGATGATCAATCGAACGGATCCGAAGTCCCCGCGCTTTTCATTCAACCCACACCCCCGTCGATCCGGAGCGACCACCGACATCTGCGGATGGGCTGATCGCAGCGCCTGAGCCAACGGGGCCTGCCAGCCGGAATGGCTCATCCCGCCATGCAAGACCATCAGGACGTCTTGGCCTTCGCTTTTTCCCCAAAGCCGGTAATGAATTTTGTACTTGTCCGCGGCTTCGAAGGTGAGAAGAAGCGGTTTTCCGTCAGCAGGGGATTTCGGCATCCTGCATTGCACGCCGAAACCGAGGTCCCAGTTTTCCTTAGGGACGACCTTGAGCCCCCGAACCGTCGTGAGGTAGTAGGGGCGCTCCAAATCGAGCAGACCGTTGCGACTGAATTTCAAGACGGGGTCCGCGGGTTCTCGTTCCACCAGATAATCGCCAAAGGCGCCTTCATGACCGGCGAGGTTCTCGCCGGCAGCAGAGGCGGCGATAAGCGCCGCCCGNGTCAGCAAAGAGGTTTCTCCCACATGGCAGCCGATAATGATGGGCCAAGCAAGCTTTTTCAGTTCTTCGATGAGTTGAAGGGCCCTCAGGAGGCCACCTGTCTTTGAGATCTTAATATTAGCGATGAGCTTTGCTTCTAAATGCCTGTAGAGCGATAAGTCGCGGAGAGTGCGCAAACTCTCGTCCAGGATAACCGGCAGAGTCGTGGCGGCATAAACCTCGCCGATGTCATCCACATCACGAGGTCCGACGGGCTCTTCTACAGCGAAGAAGGGTCCTTCCAGGGCTTTCAAGTGTGCGACGGCATCCGCGCAATGGCCCTTCCACAGGTTATTCGCATCCAACCGAATCCGAACCCCTGAGACGCCTTGCTGGTCGCACCGTTCTTTCAGGATCGTCAGTTTGAGTTGATCCTTCTTCAGGTTGCCGCTCAGCTTGATTTTGAAATCCAAGAACCCTCGGACAAGGCAGTGATCCACGAGATGGGTGAATTTCCATTCTTTTTCATCCCCCAGGACAGCGGTGTATCGACCCCGTCGCGAATAGGCACTTAAACCCAGCAGTTTTTCAACGGAGCAATTCCTTTCTCGCGCCAAAAGATCCAGAAAGGCCATTTCCACGGCACACCAGGCGGATGGGTACTGATCGATGGATTGGGCGTTTTTCTCCACCCATCCTTTCAAGTCCTTAAGTGCGTTAAAGCGCCATTCTCCGTTTCCAGAGTGCTCTTGAATCCAGTGGATACTCGAGTCAAGATCGTCGCCTGAAACATAGGACCGCGGGCAGCCCTCTCCGAAGCCTTCAATCCCGTTCCTTTCCACCTTGACCCAAACGCTTTCCCCTTGTTCTCTGGTCGCCCCCGCATGTCGAAAACTGCCCTTAAATTTCACCTCGAGAGGCTTTGCTTCTAGATGGATTGACTGCTCACCCATGGATTGTCCTCCTCGTGCCGGGGTAGCCTAACAAAAGCAGGAAAGTGTTGGCGCTGTGAAAATCTCAGAAGAAGTAGTCAAGACCGTTGGTGCGTTTCCGGCAGCCAAAGCCTCAAAAGACTCAACCTTTAAAGGGAAATATAGGGGGAACTGATGCCAAGTGTCAAGCTCCATCGCCAGGCATTATGCAGGGAGGAGGTTCGTGCTTCACNGAAGGACCGGTAAACACCGGGCATAGCGCGAAAAGGACCCAAAGNAAGTCTTGACCCTGGACCGTCTTGATATATCTTATTGAATACTATATAAAAGTGACGGCCTCACAAAAACCTTGCGAGCCGTCACCCCGGCTCCCGGCGTCCGCCGGGACAAGGTCGCCGGGGTCCAGGAGTTTTGGGATGCACGAAGAGGAAAAGCGAGGATCAATAGGAATGAGATATATGAGCAGGGAAATCGGTTTTGAGCAGGGGCCCATTCGACCGCCCAGCGAGGCGGCGAGCCTGCTCTTGCGCCTGACAAGGAATTGCCCGTGGAACCAGTGTCTCTTTTGTCCGGTTTACAAAGGCCAGAAGTTTTCTTTGCGAAAGGTCGAGGAGATCAAGAAAGACATTCAGACGGCTAAGGACATTGCCGACGACATCAAGGCTCTTTCCTGGTCTCTCGGGTTCAGCGGTAAAATAACGGATCAGGTGGTCAGCCACATTTATACAAGCGCCAATTACAGCGAAGGGTACCGGAGCATTGCGGCATGGCTTTTTTACGGGACCGGCGCTTGTTTCCTGCAGGATGCGGACAACCTGATCATGGAGACCGACGATCTCGTGGAGGTTCTCAAATTCCTGAGAGAGAAATTTCCCGAGATCAGAAGGGTGACCACCTACTCCCGTTCAAGGACCATAGCGCGCAAGAGTGTCGAGGCGCTCAGGAGGATTAAGGAGGCAGGCTTGGACCGGGTCCATGTGGGGCTCGAGTCAGGATGCGATCCAGTTCTGAAGCGGGTTAAGAAGGGGGTCACGTCGGCGCAGCAGATCGAAGCGGGCCAAAAGGCCCTGGCTGCTGGTCTCGAGCTCTCCGAATATGTGATGCCCGGCCTGGGCGGGCAGGATCTGTGGAAAGAGCACGCCACGGCAACGGCCGAAGTACTCAACCGGATCAACCCTCACTTCATCAGAATCCGAAGCCTGAGAATCCCGGACAGGGTTCCTCTCTCCGCTCTTCTGAGAGAGGGAAGCTTCAAGATGCAAACCGACGACATGCTGGCCGAGGAGCTCAAGCTTTTCATTTCGACTCTCTCAGGCATAACGAGCGTGGTGACAAGCGATCACATCATGAACCTTTTGGAGGAAGTGAGCGGGAAATTTCCTGAGGACAAAGAAAAGATGCTGGACGTGATCCGGCGATACCAGGAGCTTCCGGACCCGGAGCGCCTCATCTACCGGATCGGCAGAAGGGGAGGCGCCTATCGCTCCACCGATGATCTTGAAAGAGATCCCACCACCTACCGGAAGATAGAAAATCTCATCCTGGAGCTGGACGCCAAGGGCGGCCCCGAGGAGATCGAGCGATTCATCAGCGATATGGTGGATCAGTATGTCTAGGTTTTACCCGATCCTGGTTGATCTTCAAGGCAAGAAAGCGCTGGTCGTGGGCGGGGGCAAGGTGGCTCAGAGGAAGATTGAGACTCTTCTTGAGCACGGGGCCACCGTTCAAGTCGTCGCAAAGGAACTGACGGCATCATTGGAGGAACTGCGACGTGCTGGAAGGATCGAGTTTCTCGGCGAGGAATTTTCTGAAACCTTCGTGGACGGGGTTTTTGTCGTCTTTGCAGCCACGGACGACGCCCCGCTCAATCGCCGGGTAAGCCGCACGGCGCAGCAACGGAGCTTGCTCGTGAACGCCGTGGACCAGCCAGCGGACTGCAACTTCATCGTGCCTTCGGTTCTTTCGAGGGGCGATCTTCTCATTGCCGTGTCGACCTCCGGGAAAAGCCCTGCCTTTGCGAGGAAGGTGAGGGTCGAGTTGGAGCGGTCTTTCGGCGAGGAGTACGGTTTGTTTCTGAACCTCATGGGGAATCTGAGAAAGGAGATTTTGCGCCTCGGCCTTTCTCAGGAGGAAAACAAGAGCGCCTTCGAAGACCTGGTGACCTCCGATCTCCTGACCGCCATTCGCGAGAAAAACTGGGATCTGGCTTCACAAATCATCGAGAAGGTTCTGGGACGGCCCGTGTCGAAAAACCAGATGCTCGATTTTCTCGAGGCAGAGTGACCTATGGCTGTTTTCCTTTACGGGTTTGCGCTGATCCTGATCCTCCTGGCCACGGCGGCATTCATTGTTTATCTGGTGCGCCAGCAAAAAACGACGTATCACTGGGCTTATCGACTGCT
>JGI20214J51650_10001233_pt1 | contig 16263 bp, 14 predicted proteins | sample WetSurMetagenome_FD_51650 | JGI IMG/M metagenome (IMG submission 51650) | reverse complement strand
ATTGGCCAGATCATATTAAGGGGCTGTGCTACCTGGGCCGGAAGAAGTTGATAGGCTTTAAGAAGAATAAGATAATAAAGGAACGGATTGATAAAACCGAGGATGGCTGAGTTAAAAAGTTCTTTACAGGTCGATTGCCTGATAAGATTTACCTTTTTTCCTGAAACAACAAAAACAAACAGGATTGCAGCAGAAGTAATGGAAGCAATTGTAAGCACAGGAAGTATCTCCAGTTCCCCCAGACTGATCTTGAATGCAGTTGGAACAGTTGACCAGAAAAATATTGCTAATCCGGCATAGAGATATGATGATTTTGTGCGATCCATTTTAGAATGTAATTAATTTTTAGGCAGATACTTAGATCTGTTTTCCTTTTCCATGTTATGCCCCCCGGCCCCCCTTTTTGATTACCGCCTCACCCCAACCCATCTCCCGGGGGGAGAGGGGCTGTAGCATTTTCTATTCAGAGAATTAACCCCCCTAATTCCGAACTTGTCGAGGAAAGGGGGCAGGGGGGTAAAAATACCAGAGATTAAACTAATTAATCATATCAAATCCCGTATAAGGAATCAGCACAGGTGGTACCTTAATGCCTGATTCAGTCTGGTTGTTCTCAAGGATCGCTGCCACAATCCGGGGCAGAGCAAGAGCGCTTCCGTTAAGTGTATGTACCAACCGTGTCTGTTTATCACCTTTCTCCTTAAACCTGCATTTCAGCCTGTTAGCCTGGAACGATTCAAAGTTGGATACTGAACTTACTTCAAGCCATCTTTTCTGTGCTGCTGACCATACCTCAAAGTCGTAGGTAAGTGCTGAGGTAAATGACATGTCGCCTCCGCAAAGTCTCAGAATACGATAAGGAAGTCCGAGTTTGGATACCAGTCCCTCAACATGATTCACCATTTCATCAAGTGATTTATATGAATGGTCCGGGTGAGCGATCTGAACAATCTCAACTTTATCAAACTGGTGGAGACGGTTAAGTCCTCTTACATCCGATCCCCACGATCCGGCTTCGCGTCTGAAGCAAGGTGTATATGCAATGTTTTTTACAGGAAGCATATCTGCACTGAGAATTACATCCCTGTAGATATTGGTTACCGGTACTTCAGCTGTTGGGATCAGATAAAAGTTATCGATGGTGGCATGATACATTTGTCCCACTTTATCAGGTAACTGACCGGTTCCGAAGCCTGAATCTTCATTAACCATTATGGGTGGCATTACTTCGTGGTAACCCGCTTTTTCACCTTCATCAAGGAAGAAGCTTATAAGAGCTCTCTGAAGCTTAGCCCCCTTTCCTTTATAAACAGGGAATCCGGCTCCTGTAAGTTTGATCCCCAGTTCAAAATCAATGATATCGTATTTCTTTATGAGATCCCAGTGGGGAAGCGCTGTTGCAGAGATCTTAGGTATTTCGCCACCCTCTTTTACTTTTACATTATCATCTGCACCATGACCATTCGGAACTGATTCATGAGGAAGATTCGGAAGCTTGACTATCTCATTTTTCAGATCATCTTCGATAGGACCAAGTTTATCCGACAGTGATTTTATTTCGTCCTTTAAAGAATATGTTTTTTCNTTGGCACTTTCGGCCTCATTGCGTTTCCCTTCTTTCATAAGGGTTCCGATCTCTTTGGATATCCGGTTCATCTCTGCCTGCATACCATCAGTTTTGGATTGTATCTCCCTTCGTGAGGAGTCGAGGGCCAGGATCTTATCGATTAATAAACCGGCATCGAAGTTTTTTACTTTCAACCTTTCAATAATAAATTCTTTCTTTTCGCGGATGAGATGAATTGTCAGCATTTTCAGTTATGAGTTAATAAAAAAGCAGGCATGATGATGCCTGCTGTAAAAATATTAAAAAACTCCCGATAATGCTTTCCTGTTGCAGAAAAGAATTTCGGGAGTCAGTATTTTTAAAGATAAAGTACTATTCAGTAATCGGTTTTACCGACACATAAGTTTTGTTATCTTTTTTTCTTTTAAACTCAATTTCACCATCGGTGAGAGCAAAAAGAGTGTGATCTTTTCCAAGGCCAACGTTAAGGCCCGGATTATGTTTGGTTCCTCTCTGGCGAACGATAATGTTACCTGCTTTGGCAACCTGACCACCAAAGAGCTTCACTCCCAGTCGTTTACTTTCCGAATCGCGACCGTTACGTGAACTACCTGCTCCTTTCTTGTGTGCCATAATTCTATATTTTTATTTACTTAAATTTATTTCGTTATTCTTTACCTTTTGCGCTCTTCTTTGCAGCAGGTTTTTTCTCAGCAGGTTTCTTCTCTGTTACCTTTTTTGCAGCCGGTTTCTTAACTGCTGCCACCTCTTTTTTAGCGGCTGGTTTTTTAGCAGTTGCTTTCTTTTCACTTACTGTTTCTTCAACATGAGTTTCAGCAACCTTAACTACTTCTTTCTTCGGAGTGGCTTTTTTTGACGATGATTTGCCGTTAATGCTGATTATTTCAACCTGTGTGAAGTTCTGGCGGTGACCATTTTTAATTCTGTAACCTTTTTTTCTCTTCATTTTGAAAACAATCACTTTGTCACCTCTCACATGGTCAATGACTTTTCCTTCAACCACCATATCTTTAATCGTCGGTTCTCCGATTGTAATCTTACCATCTTCTTCTAATAAAAGTACCTGATCAAATTCAACCTGATTTCCTTCTTCAACTTCCAGGCGGTGAACAAAAATCTTTTTGCCTTCCTCAACTTTAAACTGCTGACCTGCAATTTCTACGATTGCGTACATCTTTTTCTTTTTTTACGTTACTCCGTGAGGCGTATATAATCTTTTGATCACATAACTTCAGTTGCCCCTGCGGATTTATCCAAAATTGGACTGCAAAGATATACAAATTAGATTATTTACAAACCATTAGACAGATTATTTTACCCGATTGCCNTAAACACCTGACAGATTAGTTCAGGCAACTGATTCCAATTCTTTAAAACTGAACAAATATGATGATTTTATTATATGGATGTTGATAAAAAAGGATATTGTTCCTTAAAGGGTTACTGCTAATATCTTTATATTTGTCTGTAGCATTAGTAATTCCGGATATCCATCTGGCCATAAACATTTGATATGAAGAGAATAAAGCTTAAGGTGATGGGTATATCATACAGTCAGACACAATCTGGTGCTTATGCTTTAATTTTGATAGAAGAGAAGGGTGAAAGAAGGATCCCGATTATAATCGGAGGATTTGAAGCCCAGGCAATAGTTATAAAACTTGAAAATCTCGATCCTCCACGCCCATTGACTCATGATCTCTTTAAAAAATTTGCAGATGAGTTTAAGATTTCCGTAAACGAGGTGATGATCTATAAACTTGAGGAGGGTGTTTTCTTTTCAAAACTTGTCTGCAGTAACGGGGAAAATGAATACTCGATCGACAGCAGAACATCTGATGCTGTTGCCATTGCTTTAAGATTCGGTTGCCCGATTTTTATTTCAGAGGATATTCTTGAAAAAGCAGGGATTACAATAAACCCTACAGATACTGAAATCACCTCAACAAATGAAGTTGACAGTATATTTGAAACTGACCGGACCAAGTATGAAACATATTCTGATGAAGAGCTCTACAAGATGATCGATGATGCTGTCAAAACTGAAGATTATGAACGTGCCGCTGCCATAAGGGATGAGATTGAAAAAAGGAAAAAGAAGTTGTAAAAAGAAGAAAAAAGGTTAATTCCCCCTTTAATTTATTTAATAAGATATAATACAATGAAAAGAAGACTGATTCTGGTTCTGTTATTTTTATTTAGTGTATTTACCTCATATTCGAGGGATTACAAAGTCAGTTCTCCCGATAGTAAGATCTCTGTGAATGTTACTGTCGGAACTGATATTAAGTGGAATGCAACTTTTAATGGCAAAGAAATATTATACTCTTCAAAAATTGCCATGATCCTTGATAACGGAATGGTTCTTGGATTCAACGAAAAAGTAAAGAAGACATCAATTATACAGATAAATGAAATCTTGAAACCGGTTGTGGCAAACAAAAGATCAGAGATTACCGATAACTGCAATGTTCTGTTTATTACTTTCACCTCAGGTTTTTCACTTCAGTTCAGAGCGTACAATGATGGTGTTGCTTACAGATTTGAGACAGCAATAAAGGACTCAGTTACAGTAAAAACTGAAATTTCGGAATTTCAGTTTCCTTCCGGATCAAAAGCCTGGTATCCGCTTGAAAGCAGTTTTATGTCACACAACGAAAGGACATTTATNTATTCTTCGCTCGATACAATCGGTAACAGGCATCTGGCAAGCCTCCCGACTCTGTTCCAGGTAAATGGGGTCGATGTTCTTATTACAGAATCTGATATAGAAGACTATCCAGGTATGTGGCTGGCTGGAGGTGGCTCCGGGAAAATATCGGCCACCTGGTCTAAATATCCCGATACTGAAAAGCTTTACAGGGACCGCGATCTCAGGATTACAGGAACTAAAGATTATATTGCAAGAACAAAAGGTACCCGGACATTCCCATGGAGAGCATTTGTGATTGCGGAAAACGATATTAAGCTTCTTGAAAGCGACCTCGTGTTTAAACTTGCATCTCCATGTAAGTTAGAGGATACAAAATGGATCAAACCGGGGCATGTGGCATGGGACTGGTGGAACGCAAATAATATTTATGGTGTTGATTTCAGGTCTGGCATCAACAACGATACATATAAGTATTACATTGATTTCGCCTCAAAGAATGGGATCGAATATGTCATTCTCGATGAGGGCTGGTACAAACTGGGTAATGTGGTAGAACAGGTTCCAGGTATTGATGTTCCTGAACTTTGCAGATATGCTGAAAGCAAACATGTCAGCATAATCCTCTGGGTTGTCTGGAAATCATTCTGGGACAAGATTGATGAATCTTTAGCTCTTTATGAGAAGTGGGGAGTGAAAGGAGTAAAGGTCGATTTTATGCAGAGAGATGATCAGAAAATTGTCAATTTTTACCTCGAGGCAGCTAAAAAAACGGCAGAGCACCACCTCCTGATCGACTTTCATGGTTCATATAAACCTGACGGACTGGGACGTACCTGGCCAAATGCTCTCACACGCGAAGGCGTGAAGGGTATGGAAAATAACAAGTGGAGCAAAGATGTCAGTCCTGATCATGATGTTACTCTTCCTTTTACAAGAATGATTGCCGGTCCGATGGATTATACCCCCGGGGCAATGATCAATATGGATAAGGCTAATTTTTCGCCTCAGTTTACCCGTCCTGAAAGCCAGGGAACCAGAGCACACCAGGTGGCCCTTTATGTTATTTATGAAAGCCCGTTGCAGATGCTTTCAGATAGTCCTTCCAATTATATGAAAGAACAGGAAACAACTGATTTTATCGTAAAAATTCCGGTTGTGTGGGATGATATCAAAGGACTCGACGGCAAAGTAGGCGATTATATACTCCTGTCAAGACGATCGGGCAAAGATTGGTTTGTAGGGGCATTGACAGACTGGACCAGTCGGGATATGGATCTGGATCTTTCTTTCCTTCCGGCAGGTGATTATACTATGGACATATTTCAGGATGGAATTAATGCCGACAAATATGCAGGTGACTATAAACATTTGAAGTCCAATGTTAAATCGGGTGATAAGATGAAAATACATCTGGCTCCAGGAGGCGGTTACGCAGCAAAAATATCACCAAAACAGTAGTTTGATTTACAGGTATGAAGCAATATCTTGATCTGCTCGATCATGTTATAAAAACCGGAACTGAGAAGAAAGACAGGACCGGTACAGGAACAATTAGTGTATTTGGTTATCAGATGAGGTTTAATCTTGAAGATGGTTTTCCTGTATTAACTACAAAAAAACTACATCTTAAATCTATAATTCATGAGTTACTCTGGTTTATATCAGGAGATACAAATACCAGATACCTGAAAGAAAATGGTGTAAAAATATGGGATGCCTGGGCTGATAAGGATGGGAATCTGGGTCCGGTTTATGGCCATCAATGGAGATCCTGGCAGACCAGGGAAGGGCAGAAAATTGACCAGTTGCTTGAGGTTATAAGCTCTATTAAAAAATCACCTGACTCCCGACGGCATATTGTAAATGCCTGGAATGTTGGAGATCTTAAAAAAATGGTCCTCCCTCCCTGTCATCTGATGTTCCAGTTTTATGTCGCCGAAGGAAAATTATCATGTCAGCTTTATCAACGGAGCGCTGATATTTTTATCGGAGTCCCCTTTAACATTGCATCATATTCACTTCTCACCATGATGGTTGCACAGGTCTCTGGTCTGAAACCCGGAGATTTTGTTCACACTTTTGGCGATGCGCATATTTACCTGAACCATATTGAACAGGTAAAACTTCAGCTTAAAAGGGAACCATATAAATTGCCCCGAATGGTCATCAATCCTGATATAACTGATATTCTTAAATTCAGATATGAAGATTTCAAACTTACTGACTATGTCTCACATCCACATATCAAAGGTGAAATTTCAGTATAATATATAAGATATGATTTCAATTATTGTTGCTGTTTCGGAAGATTGGGGAATTGGTAAAGATAATGAGCTTCTATGGCACATTTCGGAAGATCTTAAAAGGTTTAAGAGACTGACGACAGGAAAAACAGTTGTTATGGGAAAAAAGACCTGGGAATCTTTACCAAAAAGACCTCTATCCGGGCGCAAAAATATAGTGCTGACTGATGTCCCTACTGAAAATATAGAGGGTTCTGTTACAGCATATTCCATCGAGGATGCATTAAATAAATGCGAAAAAGGAGAAGAGATATTTATAATAGGAGGGGGAAGTATATACAGGCAGTTTATGCCTGTTGCTGATCGTCTTTATATCACTCATGTTCATAAGAAAGCACCCGCAGATATATATTTTCCTGAGATTGATCTTAACATCTGGAAAATAGTTGAGAAAGAGGAGTTTGCATCTTCTGAAACAAATACTATTCACTATACTTATACTATCTACGAAAGAAAAAAGTAAGTATCCGGGTCTGATACAATTTTTTTTTAACCGCAGAGTTCACAAAGGCTGTCATAGGTGTCAGTTTGGTGCAAGGGTACGCAAAGTACACAAAGTAAGGCAATTGACTGTTCTTTCCTTTGTGCGTTCGTTAAACTTTGTGAGCTTTAGTAGTTAAAAACTTAAGATGCTTTGAGAACTTTCAGATTTATTCTTTCGAGTTTATGACTCGCGTAATCTATTGTTATTTCAAGCTCGTTAGTGTCGACTGAAGGCATTTCGAACATGGCATCAAGCATAATTGCCTCGCATATTGATCTGAGACCCCTGGCTCCGAGCTTGAATTCTATTGCTTTATCAACAATATACTCAAGTACCCCATCGGCAAAAGTAAGATCAATATTATCCATTTTGAACAGTTTGATATATTGTTTCACCAGTGCATTTTTGGGTTCTGTAAGTATTGCCCTCAGTGCTTCCCTGTCAAGAGGATTAAGATGTGATAATACAGGTAATCTTCCAATTATTTCCGGTATAAGACCATAGGCTCTGAGATCCTGAGGCGCTATATACTGAAGTAGATTGCTCTTATCAACTTTTTCCCTGATTTTTGAAGCGCCAAAGCCAACAATTTGGGTATTAAGGCGTTGCGCAATTTTTTTATCAATACCTTCAAAAGCCCCGCCACAAATGAACAATATGTTTTTTGTATCGACAGGAATCATCTTCTGTTCAGGATGTTTACGTCCTCCCTGCGGTGGGACATTGACAATTGAACCTTCGAGTAATTTCAGGAGTCCCTGCTGCACACCTTCACCGGAAACATCACGTGTTATTGAAGGATTATCACCCTTCCTTGCTATTTTGTCGATCTCATCAATAAATACTATACCTTTTTCAGCTGCCTTGACATCATAATCTGCATTCTGAAGTAATCGGGTCAGAAGGCTTTCAATATCTTCTCCCACATAACCGGCTTCGGTAAGTACAGTTGCATCAACAATAGTGAAAGGAACATGCAACATTTTCGCCACAGTTCTTGCAAGCAATGTTTTCCCGGTTCCTGTTTCACCTACAAGTATTATATTTGATTTTTCAATTTCGATATCTTCTTCATCAGGCTTTTGCATAAGCCTTTTGTAATGGTTGTAGACAGCTACCGATATTATTTTCTTTGCCATATCCTGACCAATGACATACTGGTCAAGAAAATTCTTGATTTCGGCAGGTTTCAGAAGATTGATTGTATCAAAAGCAGGATTTTTCTTATTCCCAAGCTCTTCGTTCATAATGCTGTGAGCCTGTTCAATACAATGATCACAGATATGGCCCTCGAGGCCTGCGATCAGCATATTGGCTTCTTTCTTGGTTCTCCCGCAAAATGAACACTTATCCATTGTTATTATTTGATAGTCTTCTGGAGTATCTCATCAATCATACCATAGTCTTTTGCTTCCTGGGATGTCATCCAGTAATCCCTGTCGGAATCTTTTTCAACTTTTTCGATTGAATTTCCTGAATGAAGAGCAATTATCTCGTAAAGTTCTTTTTTTAACTTCACAATTTCACGAACAGTGATTTCAATATCGGAAGCCTGTCCTTCGGCACCACCCATCGGCTGATGTATCATAATCCGGGAATGCTTCAGAGCTGATCTTTTACCTTTTTTCCCGGCGGTAAGAAGAACAGCGCCCATTGATGCTGCCATCCCGGTGCAGATAGTAGCAATATCGGCTGAGATATACTGCATTGTATCATATATTCCCAGTCCGGCATTAACTGATCCACCCGGAGTATTAAAATAGATCTGAATGTCTTTTCCAGGATCAGATGAATCGAGATAAAGCAGCTGAGCCTGTATAATATTAGCTACATAGTCATCAATAGGTAATCCCAGGAAGATGATCCTGTCCATCATAAGACGCGAAAAAACGTCCATAGATGCCACGTTCAACTGCCTCTCTTCAATAATTGTGGGTGATATATAACTTCCATAAACTGAAGCGTATTTATGCAAACCAAGGCTGCTAATGCCGCGCTTGCTTCTCGCAAATTTTCCAAAATCGTCAAGGATATTCATATTTTTATGATTAAAATATTAACCAGCAAAGATAATAAATTTAAAATATATCACTGCAAAGTGTTGATTACTATTCGAAAAGCTTGTTGAATTCCTCAACTGAAATACTCTTGTCTTCAATTTTAACAAGCTCTTTCATAATCAGCACAACCTTTTCTTCAAGTATCCTGTCAGCTATCCTTTTTGCATCTTCTTCCCTCTTAAGGGTTTCTTTTGCATAATTGTTTATCTGTTCATCAGTAGCATAGAATAGCCCGTATTGCTGGAACTGATATCTTGTTATATTTTCGGCTTCTTTCAGTAATTCTTCCTCAGTGATTTTTACCTCATTGTCCCGGGCTATCTTATTTCTGATAAGCTGCCACTTCAGATCTTTCCTGAAACTGACGAATTCTTTTTCAATCTGTTCTTCAGTGGTTTTCTCATTTACCCTGAGAAGCCATCTCTTCAGAAATTCCTCGGGAAGCTGGAGATCGGTTTTTTCGATAGCCAGGTTCTTCACATCCAGCATCAGCTTAAATTCGCTCTCCCGTTTCAGATTTACAGCTATCTCATCATCGATTTTCTTCATGAATTCTTCTTCTGAATTCACAACTCCCTCGCCATAAATCTTATCAAACAGCTCTTTTCCGATTTCTGCAGGAAAAAAGCGGCTTATGTCATTGATTGTGAATCTGTAATTACTTCCCAGTTCAGCAACTTCTTCTTTCTTCTTATGTAATATTCCGGCTATTTCGGTGTCGTTCGGGTAAGCTTTTTTAATGTCAAAATCAATAGTATCATGCAGGTTTTTCCCGATAAACTGTTTTTTGATTTTCTTGTCTTTTATAATATCTATGCCAAGGGAAGTATCATCAACTGATATTCCACCGGCTAAAATGGTCCCTTTATCATCGAGAGACTCAATCTTACCTTTAATTACGTCTTTTTCTTCTGTTACTTCAGCTTTTCTGAGTTCGCCATACCTGCGCGTATAGTTTTCGGTATAATCCTTTCTCATCTTTTCATCGATGGTGATCTCGTAGTGGCTAACCTTATTTTTTTTGCTCAGTTTCAGATCAATAACCGGTGAAAGACCTAGTTCAAACGAGAATGTGAAATTCTCCTGGGTATCGAAATCAAAATGTTCGTGTTCATCAGTTTTTGGAATAGGATCACCAAGGATTTCAAGTTTCTCGTCTGTTATATATTTCTGAATGTTATCGGTAACCAGTTTATTGATCTCATCGATCTGGATAGCTCTTCCGTACATCTTCTTAACCAGGCCTATAGGAACCATGCCAGGACGAAATCCTTTGACAGTTGCCTTCTTCCTGTAATCCTTAAGGACAGTCTCAACTTTCTCTTCATAATCGGCTTTATCTATCTGAACCTTCAAAACTGCATTCAGATCATCAATGTTTTCTCTGGTGATATTCATTTTTATTTGTTTAATGCACTGTTAAAAAAACCGCCAAAACGCACTTATTAAGAGGTTACGGGCGGTTTGTTGTTTGTGCGGATGAAGGGACTCGAACCCCCACGTCACGAAGACACAAGATCCTAAGTCTTGCTCGGCTACCAATTACGACACATCCGCAGAAAATTTCTCCGCAAAAGTATAATAAATTATCATGAAAACAAATTGATTATTTTACCGGCGAAGTTCAAAGTTCTTCCCAAGGTAAACTTTTCTTACATGCTCATCTTCTGCCAGTTCGGAAGAAGTTCCTGACATAAGTATCCGGCCCTCAAAGAGCAGATAGGCACGATCGGTAATTGACAGGGTCTCATGAACATTATGATCAGTTATCAGAATTCCTATGTTTTTCTCTCTCAGCTTTGATACTATTTCCTGAATATCTTCAACAGCGATAGGGTCTACACCGGCAAAGGGTTCGTCGAGCAAAATGAACTTTGGTTTAAGGGCAAGGGCTCTTGCTATTTCGGTACGTCTTCTTTCTCCTCCTGATAGCTGGATCCCCTTACTCTGACGAATTTTAATAAGCCCGAATTCGGTAAGAAGTGTTTCGAGTCTTTCTTTCTGCTCGTCTTTAGGAAACCCCGACATTTCGAGAACTGCCCTGATATTGTCCTCGACTGACATATTTCTGAATACAGAAGCTTCCTGTGCAAGATATCCTATTCCCAGCCTGGCACGTTTGTAAACAGGAAGTGTGGTTATTTCTTCATTTTCCAGGAATATCTTTCCCTCCCTCGGTTTTATCAAACCTACGATCATGTAAAAGGTTGTAGTTTTCCCGGCACCGTTAGGACCAAGTAAACCGACAATCTCCCCTTGTTCAACTTCAACAGAGACATGGTCAACAACTGTCCTGCTGCGGTATTTTTTTACAAGATTTTCAGTGTAAAGTTTCATCTCCGGTGTTATGAAGTTGCTGTTTCAGTTTTCTCATCCTCACCAAAAAATTCGTTGCGGTCTTTTTCTTTCTGTTTCATCACCCTTGCCGAGATAAAAATACTGATTTCGTAAAGAAGAAGAAGTGGTATTGCGACAAGTGTCTGTGAGAATACATCGGGAGGAGTGATAATTGCTGCAATAATAAAAATAAGTACAATTGCATGCTTCCGGTATTTCCGCATGAAGGACGGAGTCATTATACCGATCTTTGTCAGAAAGAATGTAATAATCGGCAATTCGAAGATTAATCCGGTGGCAAGACAGATTGATGTGAGTGTTCCTATATATGATCTTACATTTATCTGGTTTACAACCTGGGGATCAATTACATATGTGCTGAGAAAATGTATTGAGAGCGGTGCAAGCAAGAAGTATCCGAAAAGAACACCAAAAAAGAATAGCAGGGAAGCTGCAAGTACAGCACTTTTTGCATATCTGGCTTCACTGGGTTTAAGAGCTGGTTTNAAAAACTGCCAGAATTCCCANAGAATAACCGGAAAGGCAAGGATCAACCCGGCAACCATNGCAGCAGTTATGTGAGTTGTAATCTGTCCGGACATTTTTATGCTGATAAGATTCAGTGGCTTGGTATTAATACATAATGCTGTGGTATTAAGATATTCCCCAAGCTGACAGAGTAAACGGTTTGTAATGAAATCAGGATTCTTTGGACCAAGAATTATAACTCCGAAAAGATAGTTTTTAAAAATAAAGGCAATTATCATAAAGAACACAATAGCCAGTATAGAACGTATAATATGCCACCTTAACTCCTCAAGATGCTGAAGGAATGACATCTCTTTCTCTCCATTCTTCCCTTTTTTCCCAAATATTGCCATCGAAACCTGTATATGTCTGGTTTAAAAATCAGCCTGTAAAGATGATAAATCTTCTTATGCAAAACAATATTAAACTGTTTACGTTTCACGATATTGATAAGTCAATATAATATGATTTTTGTAGTATTTTGTAATAATAACATAATCAGGCTTTTAGAATTGGCACACAAAATTTTCAGTAAGCAGGTTCTCTNGAATACAATCAGAACCGGTGAAAAAAGGAATAATCGCTTAAAGCAAAATCGCGATCATTTTTGTTAATTATTAAAAAAAATAATTACCGTTTGATTAAGAAATTTAGTAACTTTATATAAACTGTAAAACCAAATCCATTTACAGTTGGTCAGTTTTACCTTTTTGGGGAAAGATGTTAAACGATTCTACCATACACGATTACTTAAAAAAGTACTTTGGTTTTGATACTTTTAAAGGTAATCAGGAGCCAATAATCCTGAATGTTCTGGCCGGCAAAGACACTTTTGTTCTTATGCCTACCGGAGGTGGAAAGTCATTATGTTATCAGCTTCCGGCTGTCATGAAAAAAGGTACTGCCATAGTAATTTCACCTCTTATTGCCCTGATGAAAAACCAGGTTGATGCAATGAGGAACTTCAGTACTGACGATGATGTGGCCCATTTTCTGAATTCCTCTCTTACAAAAACAGAGATAGCCCGTGTTAAGAAAGATGTGATGTCAGGCAAAGCAAAACTACTTTATGTTGCTCCGGAATCGCTGACTAAGGAAGAAAACATTGAATTTCTGAAGAACATCGATATCTCTTTCTATGCTATAGATGAAGCACACTGTATATCAGAGTGGGGACATGACTTCAGACCTGAATACCGGAGAATACGCCCTATAATAGATACAATAGGCCGGTCTCCTATAATTGCCCTGACAGCTACTGCTACTCCGAAGGTTCAGCATGACATTCAGAAAAACCTGGGGATCCTTGATGCAGAGGTTTATAAATCTTCATTTAACAGGCCTAACCTTTACTATGAGGTGAAGTCAAAACAGGATGTTACAAAGGAGATCATCAAATATATTAAAAACAATACCGGCAAATCCGGAATTATTTATTGTCTCAGCAGAAAGAAGGTAGAAGAGATGGCTGAGATTCTCAAGGTAAACGGGATCAAAGCTCTTCCATATCATGCAGGCATGGATTCTGCCACACGCACACTTAACCAGGACAAGTTCCTGATGGAAGAGGCCGATATAATTGTTGCAACAATAGCGTTCGGGATGGGAATCGATAAACCGGATGTCAGGTTTGTTATTCATTATGACATACCAAAAAGTCTTGAAGGATATTACCAGGAGACAGGTCGTGCAGGCCGCGACGGAGGGGAGGGCAATTGTATAGCATATTACAGTTACAATGATATCCTTAAACTTGAGAAATTCATGCAGGGTAAGCCAATCGCCGAACAGGAGATTGGTAAACAACTACTGCTTGAAACAGTATCTTACGCTGAGTCATCGGTTTGCAGGAGGAAATTGCTGCTGCATTACTTTGGAGAAGAGTATCTTAAGGAAAACTGTGAAGCCTGCGATAACTGTCTCCACCCGAAATCACAGTTTGAGGGTAATGAGGCGGTTGTAAGTGTACTTGAGACAATTCTTGCCGTTAAGGAGAAGTTCAAGGCAGATCATATTTCAAATATACTCTCAGGGAAAATTACTGCTGCAATCAAATCATATAAACATCATAAGCTTGAATTTTTCGGAATAGGAGAGGATCAGGATGAGAAATTCTGGGGAATGGTTATCCGGCAGGCCCTCATCGCCAAGTTTCTCACTAAAGACATTGAAAACTATGGCCTTNTGAAACTGACTCAAAAGGGAATGGAGTTTCTGGAAAAGCCGGTGTCATTCATGCTTGCTGAAGATCACGACTATGCTGATACAACTGATGAGGAAAATGCTTTTGGTGCAAGGACGGCAGCCGTGGATGAGGAACTGTTCAGTATACTTAAGGATCTGCGTAAAAAAATCGCGAAACAGAAAGATGTACCTCCTTTCGTAATATTCCAGGATCCTTCGCTTGAGGATATGGCTATTCAATACCCGATAAGCCTTGATGAACTTCAGAATATATCAGGTGTGGGAGCCGGTAAGGCACAACGATATGGAGCCGAATTTGTTGAATTGATTGAAAAGTATGTTGAGGAGAAAGAGATAATCAGACCTCTCGATATGGTCGTCAAATCGGTAGTCAATAAATCCGGGATCAAAGTATATATCATCCAGAGCATCGATATGAAAAGGCCTCTCGAAGATATAGCAGAAGCAAAAGGGCTTGAGATGGGAGAACTGGTATCAGAGATCGAAGCAATTGTAAATTCAGGAACAAGAATAAACCTCGACTATTACATTAACAACACAATTGATGATGAGCGTCAGCATGATATTTATGCATATTTCAGGGAAGAAGCTGAATCCGACTCTCTTGAAGACGCTATTAAGGAACTTGGAAATGAGTTCGAAGAGGAGGAGATCAGATTGATGAGGATCAAGTTCCTTTCCGAAATGGGGAACTAGGCTATCAGAATTTAGGATCTTGGTAATCCTCAAATTCAATAATTCAATCCTCAATCAGAAATATAAACATCCGTCTTGCTTCTGGTTGAAAACACAGAATAACACACCACCCCAAGAACATACAGCGGATAAAACAACTGAGCTGCTAAAAACCAGTTCATTAGTTTTTGTTTTCCATACCTGTGGCAGGTATTCCGCAGAATAAGAAAATCGATTGCTGACTTCAGGAGTAAAACAGTTAAGAAAACCGGCAGGTATACTTTGCTAATCAATGCCAGGGCAACAAGGCATATCTGAAGTAATATTGTAACAAATGTTACAATTCCAAGAAGAATGGTATCGGCATCCCTGTAGCTTTGAGCTTTGGAAATCCATCTTCTCCTCTGCTTCAGATAAGATATAATATTACCGGCAGAGCCTGTTGTAACAAGTGCATCCCGTGATTCAAGCCATAATATTTTTGACTCTTTTTGTTTTTTCAGACTATGCAAAAGAAAGATATCATCTCCTGATGGTATTTCGAAATGTAAAGAGTCTTCATTATTTATATATGCCTCTCTGGTCACCGCGAGATTCGCCCCGTTGCACATAGTTCCTTTACCTGAAGCCGCAGTACCGGCGGTAATTCCCTGAAGACTAAGAAACTCAAGCTCCTGAAAACTCCTGAAAAATCCGCTTCCCTGTTCAATCCGGACCGGGCAGATAATCATATGAGGTCTGAATGATTCATAAAATCCGGCGATTGATCTGATCCAGCTTCTGCCCATCCGGCAATCGGCATCGGTTGTAATTATTAGTACTCCTGATGAAGCTTCAATACCTGTTCTGATAGCCTGTTTCTTTCCTGTACCATTATTGGATAAAGGGATCAGATCCATTTGCCCTTTAAATCCCAGTGCAATTTCCAGTGTTCCGTCAGTTGAATTGTCATCAACTATGATCACCTCAAACAGATTGGTCGGATAGTCCTGTTCATTTAAGTTTTTCAGAAGCGCCGGCAGGTTTTCATGCTCATTATGACAGGCTACGATAACCGAAACGAAAGATGATGGTGAATCGGTGGTAACGAATGGTCTGATTTTCAGCAGGCTTCTGTATATCTTAAGAAGAATGAAGAGGTAGGGAAGGATCAGTATAGCAGGTAGCCATTGCATCTGTTATTCCTTCAGCCATTCATACATCGTATAGTGTTCGCTCTGCATTCCGAGGGCTTCATATGTTTTCTGTGCNTTTAAATTGTTAGTTTCAACATAGAGCCGAAGTCCGGCTGCACCCTGCTTTTCAGCGTCATTTTTTATATGGGAATACATTGATCTGAAAATACCTGTTCTCCTGTAATCAGGCAGTACATAAACCGACTGGAACCACCATACATTACAATTTCTCCAGTCGCTCCATTCATATGTAAT
>JGI20214J51650_10001232_pt1 | contig 16264 bp, 10 predicted proteins | sample WetSurMetagenome_FD_51650 | JGI IMG/M metagenome (IMG submission 51650) | reverse complement strand
GGCGGGACTGGATATGGATTTTACCGGCAGACCTTTTGGTCCCATGCCTGCACTTATGGCAATAGCAGAGTTTGTTACCAAAGCGCATGCAATATGTGTACGATGCGGCAACCTGGCTCACTACTCTCATCGCAAAACAATGGATGAGAAAGTGGTAGTGCTGGGTGAGAAAGATATTTATGAGCCGCTATGTCGTATATGCTACCTTAAAGAAGCCGGAAGAAAAGAGATAAAATGAAAGCTCATCTTTTAGTTAACATCACTGGTGGGGACCTTATGGGTGATGGTTCACTTGAATTTACTTCACTGGTAACAGACAGTCGTACCTCAGGTGCCGACGGCAGCTCTCTCTTTGTGGCTCTCAGAGGCGTGAATCACGACGGACACAAATATATTAATGACCTGTACAACAGGGGAGTGAGAGTGTTTCTGGTTGATAACTTCCCTACTGACGCCACGGCAAAAAAGGGCTCGGCATTCATCAGGGTTGAAGACACCCTGGAGGCATTGCAGAAAATTGCCGCCTGGAGAAGAAATAACTTCCGTGGCAAAGTGATCGCTGTGACAGGCAGTACGGGAAAGACTGTTGTGAAGGAGTGGCTCGCTGACATCCTCTCGTCATCAAAACGAGTGGTCCGTAGCCCGAAGAGCTATAACTCACAGGTGGGAGTGCCACTGTCACTATGGAACCTTAACGACAGCTATGATGTGGCAATAATAGAAGCCGGCATCTCAAAGCCCGGCGAGATGGACAGACTTGCTTCAATCATAAACCCCGACGTGGTAATTATTACCAACATAGGCGAGGCTCATGGAGAAAACTTCCATGACAAAAAGGCCAAGACCAGCGAGAAACTCCGGCTGGCCAGAGGAGCAGGACTGATTATATATTGCCTCGATCATCTATTGATAAGAGATGAGATACGAAAGTCATTTCATGGGCGACAGACGCTTACGTGGTCAACCTCTGACAGTAATGCAGATCTTTTCGCCGAGATAAGCGATTCAAACGGCTCCGGGACGTCAATAACATTTAACTTCAGGGGAATCCGCTTTAATGCAAAAATACCTTTTACTGACAGGGCTTCAATTGAAAACAGCATAACGGCAGCTGCTGCAGCTTTATCCGAAGGCCTCGATGAGGAACGCATAGCAAGGGCCATTCAGCTATTACCCACTGTGGCCATGAGAATGGAAGTCAAGCTGGGAATAAATAACTCAACACTTATTGAAGATTACTATAACTCTGACCCGGGATCGCTGGTAATGGCCCTGGATTTTCTTAAGAGCCACACCAAAGGAGATTCAACCGTAATCTTATCTGACTTCAGACAGATAGGGGGTGAAGAAAAAACACTCTATTCATCCGTTGCTGCCGAGCTTAAAAATGCCGGCATAAAAAGATTTATAGGGATAGGAGAGGCTCTGACCCGTCAGAGATCAACATTCTCAGCCGATTCTCTTTTCTTCAACTCAACGGAAGAGTTTCTTGCAACCTTCAGGGCTTCCTCTTTTGGAAATGAGACCATACTATTAAAAGGAGCCAGGGCTTTCGGGTTTGAACGTATAGGGTCGCTGCTTGAACAGCAGTTGCACCAGACCCGTTTTGAGATAAATCTGGGGGCAGTTGTGCATAACCTCAATGAGTTCAGAAGAATATTATCACCCGGAACAGGCGTTATGGCAATGGTAAAGGCATTTGCCTATGGTTCAGGGTCGGCAGAAATAGCTTCATTACTTGAGTACAACGGCGTCAGTTACTTTGCCGTTGCTTATGCCGATGAAGGAGTTGCACTGCGCGATGCAGGCATTTCTACCCCAATAATGGTTATGAATCCTGATGCATCAGTGATGGACATGATGATACGGTATAACCTGGAGCCTGAGATATACAGCCTTGATTCATATCAGAGCTTTCTTAAAGCAGCAGCACATAACGGTGTAAGACAATACCCGGTACATATAAAAATTGACACAGGCATGCACCGCCTGGGCTTTAGCAGGGGAGAGACAATTATGCTTGCCGATTTGCTTAAGGGTGAAGAGAGGGTGAGAGTGGTTTATATTTTCTCACATCTCGCCGGGAGCGATGACCCTGCCCTCGATGATTTCAGCCATGAACAGGCAAGACGGCTGATGGATGCTTCGGAGATATTGCATGAAAAAACAGGATATGGTTTTGGGATGCACCTGCTTAACTCATCAGGAATACCTCGCTTCCCCGAATACCAGTTCAATATGGTAAGACCGGGGATAGGATTGTATGGCATTGGAAATTACCCTGGACTAAAGCTGCAGCATACCGGAAGATTTGTCACCTGTGTCTCACAGGTCAAGAATATACCTGCCGGAGAACCAGTGGGTTATGGTTGCATTGACGCTGCAGATCATGAAAGGAAAATAGCCATTGTACCGGTGGGTTATGCCGATGGCCTCAGACGAAGCCTTGGCAGCGGACATGGCTGCGTCTTCATAGCAGGTAAAAGATCTCCCCTGGTGGGTAATATTTGCATGGACATGTGCATGGCTGATGTTACAGGACTTGACGTAAGAACAGGTGACAGTGCCGAGATCTTCGGTGAAAATATTTCAATTGAAGAGGTGGCTGAATGGTGCAATACCATACCTTATGAGATACTTACTTCAATACCGGCAAGGGTTAAAAGAGTGTATTTTAATGAGTGATCAGCCCAGCTGACTGATCTTCTCAAGCCTCGCAACGTTTAGGATCTTTATCTTCTTGCCCTCCAGGGCAATAATATTCTCCTCGGCAAACATGGAGAGAGTCCGGATTGCATTTGACGTCGTCATGTTTGAGAGATTTGCAAGATCTTCCCTTGATACATTTGCCCTAATGGTCATGCCATCACCTTCAAGGCCATAGGTGTCTTTGAGCACGAGAAGCGACTCGGCAAGACGGCCCCTGATATGTTTCTGTGTAAGAGAGACAGTCCGTTCATTCAAAAATGTGGTGTTTGATGCCATCATCTTTATAAGCATAAGAGATAAATCAGGATTGTTTTTTAAAAGTTCAATAAATGCTTTATCGTTAAAGATGCAGACTATTGTCTCTTCAAGTGCTATAGCCGATGCATTGAAAGTTGCATTGGCAAACACAGCATTATACCCGAACAGACCCTGTGGTTTTATCATCCTGATTATCTGATCACGGCCTCCAACACCGCCCATGGTCACTTTTACCTTGCCTGAGGCCAGACAATACATGCCCGCAGGCTTTTCTCCCTCATGAAATATCACTTCACCCTTACGGTAACTTCTGCTGATAAAATTATTGGCCAGCAGTTCTTTTTCCTTTTCTGACAAATCACGAAGCATCGATGTGGGCCCTTCCAGGCATATTTCAATACTCTTGTCTTTATATAACATGGCTCAGGTGAAATAATTACTTATTAATTCAATTTTGTGTTTCGCTCTTTTACAAATATAATGTTAAAAATGTAGGTTGCACACTTGATAAGTCATCACAGATTTTTAAAAACTGTCAAAATGGGATGATTCATATCATATTTGTCTTAATAAAATTGACATTGTTAAAGGTTTTAATTCAATTTTAATATTTGGCTACTATCGGAATCCGCCTCCCTGATCCGAATGCTTTTGAAGATACTCTTAAAACAGGCGGAGTCTGCCGACGTTTATATTCGCTGCCTCTGACGAGCATAATCACCTTTTTTACAACATCTGCATCGTAACCTTCTGAAATTATCATTGAAGGTGATCGTTCCATATCTATATACCTGTATAGAATGGGATCGAGGATGTTATAAGGAGGCAATGAATCAGTATCAAACTGACCTGGCTTAAGTTCAGCTGAAGGCGGTTTGTCAATTATGTTCTGAGGAATGATAACTCTTTTCGAGTTTATCTCAGAAGCCAGCTTATAAACTTCGGTCTTGTAAATGTCACCGATAACCGATAATCCTCCGGCCATGTCACCGTAAAGGGTCCCATAGCCTACTGCAGCCTCACTTTTGTTTGAAGTATTAAGCACCATATGCCCGAACTTGTTTGAGAAAGCCATCAGAATAACAGCCCTGATCCGGGCCTGAATATTCTCCTCGGTTATATCGGCCGGCAGTCCCTTGAAAAATGGTTCAAACATACCAGCGAATGCTGTCTGTGCCTCTTCAATTTTTACTATATGATGCTCGATTCCAAGTAACTCAGACATCTCAACCGCGTCAGAGACCGAATGAGATGATGAATAGCATGATGGCATAAGTATTGCCATAATATTTTCTTTTCCAAGCGCTTCGGTTGCCAGGGCCAGCACAACAGCAGAATCAATTCCTCCCGACAGACCAACGACTGCCTTTTTTATCCCGCTTTTGACAAAGTAGTCGCGGATGCCTGTAACGAGTGCTTTATGAATGACAGGAATAACATCTGTTACGCCTCCATTATGCGCAGGTGATAGCTCTTTTTTATTATGCCCTATGCTTTCAGGCACTTCAACAAGAGATATACACTCTTCGAAGAAGGGCAGATGTTTGATTATCTCACCTTTATTGTTAACAACAACCGAGTTGCCGTCAAAAAGCAGTTCGGTATAGCCGCCCACCTGATTGACTGATACCAGCGGGAGATTATATTTTTTTGCGTTTTTACAGAAAATATCTTCTCTTATTTTTATCTTATTGTGCGAGAATGGGTTAGCTGCAATATTTACTATGAAATCGGGCTTGTGCCTCATCATCTCCTCCAGTGGGGAAAGACCGTAGAGCCTCACCAGGCCTCTGTCGCCGTAAGGCTGCTCCTCCCAGAGATCTTCGCAAATTGTCACAGCTATGGATAAATCTTTGTAATCAACAGGGAAGAAAGTGTCACCGGGCTCAAAATATCTGTCCTCATCAAAGACATCATAAGTAGGCAAAAGGGTTTTGTGGACCATGCCTTTTACCTTTCCGTCGTAAAGCATAAAAGCTGTATTATGAAATGCTTTTCCGTATACACCCGTGTTGGGTGATGGTCCTCCCACAATGGCACCTATATTGTTGCAATGGGCCGCTATCTCTTTGATAGCTTTCATGCACCCTGATGTTATATCGTGCATGTTAAGCAAGTCAAGCGGAGGGTATCCTACCACAGCGAGCTCTGAAAAAATAACAAGCTCAGCACCCATCTCGTGTGCTTCATGGATGGCTGAAATGATTTTACCGGAGTTATAATGAATATCTCCGGGAATGTAGTTTAATTGTGCCAGTGCAATCTTCATAAACAGTATATCAGAAGATAACTCCCAATCTGAATCTCACAAATTTAAGCAATGATCTGTCTTCCACCTGGTTTGCATTCACATTGTCTTTTGTCACATCAAAGAAGTTGTCATCAAAACCAATGCCTCCTGTAAGTGCAGTTGAACCACCCAATGAATACTCCCCGCCAAATGTCACGTGCCAGCCAATATTGATTGGTTTAACTTCCTTTTGGCCAGACTCGTTCTCAATGCCTTCAGATGGTATATTAATACGCGATGAAAGAAGTATCCTGGCATCAAACCCTATATCAGAAAAAAATGTAAGGTATCCGATCTGGTTTGTCTGAAGCTTGAGCCCAAATGGCATAGTCAGATATTTAAGCTTGTACACCACTTCTTTTCCGGGTAGTACTTCTGTGCTGAAACTGTTAAAAAGTACAGTGGTTGTTTCGGATGAACTCAGTCTTCCTCCGGCATTCATAAATCCTATTCCTGTAGAAAAGGCATAGTTGGGAGCAAAATACCTGTAAAAATTAACGCCAAAGTCAAATCCGGGTCTCACGCCTTCAGATGCATTTACTGTTGTATTCGTATTGAGCCATGAAATGAGCGGGTCACAATGTATCCCAATCCTGATGGGTGCAGGAAAATAGCCTCCTGGTTGCGAGAATCCTTTCATTGGGATAAGCGCAAGAAGAGCAAAGAAATAAACCCATATCATGCGGGTTTCAGCTTTTGTTTTCATCTTCTCAAAATTGTGATGCTAAATTATAAATAAATGTCCTTATTTTGTGCATCAAAACGTGTAATACGATAAACATGGCAGTAAAGGTGCGTGCAACATTGTTGCTTATGGTGCTGCTGGCAGCAGGTCTTTCAGGGTGCAGAAAGAACCCTTTCAATGTAGATATCTCAGGTATTAAGTATAATCTCACAATTAAAGACCTCGGTAGTGATATGTTTAATATTCCTCCTCCTGACCTCGCGGCTGCGGTTGAACCGCTTAAGGCCAGATACGGAGATATAATGCAGTCATACAGCCTTGCTCTGGGTCTCGGAGATCCTGCATCTCCTCAGTGGGATAAGTCATTTATAACCTATGCCACTGATCTCAGTAATGCCGAATTGTGGGATGAGGTTAAAAAACAATGGCCTTCAATTGAGCCTTTGAGAGGAGGGCTTGAAAAAGCATTCAGACACTATCTTTTCTATTTCCCTGATAAAAAGGTGCCACGCGTTGTCACATGCATTACCTCATTTAATAACAGCCTTATTGTTTCTGACTCGCTCATAATGATAAGCCTCGACCGTTACCTGGGGGCAAAATGCAAATATTACCCGTCGCTGGAGCTCTATGAGTATCAGGTACGAAAAATGACACCGGCGTACGCTGTTAAGGACTGTATTTATGGATGGGCTTCAACAGAGTGGGATTACAAGTATCTTGACTATGGACAAAAAAACATGTTGTCATCAATAGTGCATGAAGGGAAGCTCGCCTATTTTATGCATTGTATGATTCCGGAAGCGTCAGATACTTTGATTTTCGGTTATACACAAAAGCAACTTGATTTTTGTCACAACAATGAAAAGCATATGTGGGACTATCTCGTTAGCCACGACATGCTCTTTTCAACTGATGGATTCCTTATCAGGAAGTTTACCGGTGACGCTCCGTTTACAAGTTATTTTACCGAAGAGTCACCCGGAAGGGCTGTGGTGTGGAATGGGTACAGGATCATTGCCTCCTACATGAAGAATAACCCGAGGGTAAGTCTGGAGGAGATGATGTCATTAACCGATTGCCAGGCGATATTGTCAGGAGCAAGATACAAACCCAGGTAAAAAAAAGAAGCTGCCTCTTCAGACAGCTTCCGGTTTCCCTAATAAATGCGGTTTAGTTACCCGGATGAATAGCTTCAACAGGGCATACATCTGCACAGGCGCCACACTCGGTGCAAACGTCCGGATCAATCTTGTAGATATCACCTTCTGATATTGCTTCAACCGGACATTCATCGATACAGGTTCCGCAAGCTGTACAATCACTTGAAATTACGTAAGCCATTATAATTTATTTTAAAGATTACCGGACAAAAATATTTTATATTTGGTAAAGTTCCAATGAAAGGAGAAATAATTTTCTTCAAAAGCTTTTCTAAAGCATTTTTAAGGCAAGCCACAACATATTAGCAATCCCTGATTTCATGGCGCTTTCATCTATGTCAAACGTGGAAGTATGAAGGCGTTGGGCCGGCAGCCCCTTTGGTGTTATTCCTAACCTGAAAAGCATGGAAGGATATTTGACGCTGAAAAATGAAAAATCTTCTGAGCCCATCCTTGTGGGCATCTCCTGCACTCGTTCTTTTCCAAACAGTTCTGTGCTTAGTTCAAAGGCTTTTCGGGTTATTTTTTCATCATTGATTAGAACCGGGTATCCTTCAACTATATTGACAATTACCTCAATGTCATACTTTTTTGCTATGTCATCAGCCACACCTCTGATTTTTTCTTTGGCTGCATTGCGCCATGTCTCGTCAAAAGTGCGGAACGTGCCAGCCAGTTCCACTGTCTCGGGAATGACATTTGTTGCGCCTGCACCTGAGATATTTCCGATTGCAAATACCGTTGGCGACTTTTCTTCGGCCGCTTTATTTATTGTGTCCTTAAGTGTTATTACCAGGTCTGATGCAATATATATCTGGTCGGTATATGTCGATGGCTGGGCAGCATGGCCTCCTTTGCCCTTTACTGTAATATAAATCTCATCACACGAAGCCATGTATGGCCCGCCACGGTAACCGATGGTGCCAGAGGGGAGGTCTGGTAAGACATGCTGAGCAATAAAAAGATCAGGCTTGAAGCTGTCGAACACACCTGTCTCTATCATCAGTTTTGCTCCTCCTGGCGCTTTTTCTTCACCTGGCTGGAAGATCAGAAGAATTGTTCCTGCAAACTCACCTTTTCTGCCATTAAGAATGGTAGCTACTCCCAGAAGCATGGCTACATGTGAATCATGTCCGCAGGCATGCATCACTCCCTTGTTCATGCTTCCATATTCTCTTCCTTCTGTCTCAGTTACAGGCAGAGCATCCATATCGGCTCTAAGCCCTATTGTGAGTCCTTTGCCAGAGTGCGTCCCCCGGATTATTCCGACAATCCCTGTGTCAGCGACACCTGATATATGTTCAATACCGAGATTGTCAAGGTAGTTTCTTATGAAGGCTGATGTGGCATTCTCTTTATATGACAGCTCAGGGTGCATATGAAGATGGCGTCTGATCCTGATAACCTCGGGAAGAATGCTTTCAGCTGATCTGAGAATGAGGTTCTTATCGTTTTCCATAATGCTACAGATTAAAAGTCGAGACTGAAAGAGAGGTAGAAAATCCTTGGCAGTATGTACCCGTTTTCTACGCCCCAGGCCCAATCGGCCCTGACAAAATAGCCTAGTATCTGTGCCCTGGCACCAAAGCCAAATCCCATCACAAGTGGTTGTCTGTTTGTGTCAAGATGCACTACCACAGAACCGTTTTCATAGGTACTGGTATCCCAGTAATTTTCATTACCCCATGGATTCCATCCGGTCCATGCCATCCCTGCATCACCAAAGCCAATGACCTGCATGCTGTTGAGAAAGTTAGACCGCAGAGGATGACCGGCAAAATACCTTACAAACGGCCATCTGACTTCACTGTTTATCAGGGCAAAATTACTGCCGTTGCGGATATTCTGACTGAAACCCCTTAGGTTGGTGGCCAGGGCCTGAAAGCCATACCTTGCTTTTGGATTTACAGGTACACTCGTGTCAAACATAGTTGTTGAATTGAAGAAGTACCCCATCCAGTTATCCACTCCTCCCAGGAAATAAACAAGTTTTGTCGAACCAAATGACCCGCTTGCTGCAAAACGGTTAGCCCAGATAAGCTCACGATGTATCTTTGTGTAATGCCTGAAGTCAACCCCGAGGACATACATGTCACTGTGCTTTGCAGTAAACTCATGATAATACTCGCCAAAGATTTTAAACCTGGTGCCATAATAGATGTTTATCATCCTCCTGCGGGTATCGTCATAGATTATCTCACCCTTCAGACCACCCCACATCTTTTGCTCATTTTTAGCTGCAAGCGAAGCCGGATCTATTGACTGAACAATGTAGTTGTCAATCCTGTACATAAGCGTACCTTTAATACACAGTACATTACTTAAAGGTTTGAGCAATGAGAAGTAGTTATTGTAACTTTTTATTTTATAATAACTCGTATCGTTTGATGTGTTAAACGATTGCTGATGGAAGATGTATTGCTTATCATATTTGCCATTGAGGGCTTCAAGACTCACAAGATATTCATTGCTGTCGAAGTTGCCTGAGAACCTGAACCCGCCGGTGATACGGTAGTCTTCAAAAAGGTCAATGGCTCCGATTTTAAAAAGCACATTGAGCCCCGGATTGAAGTATGATGATCCTCCGTTGTATGCCTGGTATGAATAATTGAGAAAGTTGAAATCAACCTGCGATGCTGAATAATTATTGTAAAACGCGGTGTGGTAAACTCTTGCAGTCGGAAATTTCATCCTTGCCGTATCGAGGTTGATATCAATATAATTTTTTCTCCACTGGAGCTCATAATAGTTTTCTTTTTCCTTTTCGAAAACATAATTGCTTATATCAATAGGTTCATCCTTGGCATAGTATTCATATAGAGGCTTCTTCAGAGTATCGTGCATCTTTTTCTGCTCATCGAGAAGCCAGTTACGAAGTTGTCTTACACTATCAGCTGCCTGAAGCCTCCTTATCTCTTCTTTCCTGAATTTTGTGACTATAATATCTGAAGGCTTAATCTGATCTTCGCCGTTATTGTCGCCGACAAACAGCCTGTAACGTCCATGGTTGAACATTATTGCAGCTTCTTTATTGCTGTTTAAGTCGAATGCCTCAATATTTCGTGGGTAATTGGTCAGCTGCTTCGCTTTTATCAGGTGACTGTAATGAGAAATAGTGTCAATATAACTGATTGTACTGTCGTATGTTCCTTTGTAGTAATTGATGATTCCGTTTCCGCTGCTTAGAAAGCCTGTTCCTGTTGTTGAAGGCTGAACAGAATTGCGGTAGCTGGTAAAGGTGTTCTGATTCAGTCTGGTAAGCTGATTGCCTCTTGTGGTGAGGTTATAGGTGAACAATGAATATGTGCCGGCGGTCTCCTCCAAAGGATCACCCTTGTTTGTAATCACATCAGATATCCTGTTTGAAGAAAATATTATCGTGTTGTCTTTACCTTTTATGAAAGAGGCATCCCTGTCATCGGCTATGTCAAAGGTTATTCTCTCATTGACTCCTGAAATGATTGTATGAAGGTATATATCCGTCATGCCACTGTTCACTGCCGTAAGGAGAAGCTGCGACCCGTCAGGAGAATACTCCATGCTCATCACCTTTTCGAAAAATGGCATGTCACGGCTGTCAAGGCTATGATCATCAATACGGTAAAACCAAAGTTTAACACCTCCCTTTGACTCATTCATAAATGAAAGGACCCTGCCTCCGGGGTGCCATGCCAGAACAGGATAGGTAAAGTCAACCGATTGCTCAAACTTAGGCTCTGCTGAGTATACAAGTTTGTTCTTACCCGTCTCTGTATTATATAACCATATTTTTCTTTTACCCCAGTAATTTGATACCCATGCAACATATTTGCCATCGGGACTCACCCTTGCAGTTGTGAAGTGTTGCTGCTCCTTTGCTTTCCTGACCTGCTTCAGTTGCTGATCCCCGCTCCCGGGATCAAGAGAGTAATATTTTGCATAATATTCCCTCCAATCTTTATATGTATCCCTGATGCTTGCTCCAAGGCCATAAAGAAACCCATCCTCTACGTTCCTGTATACCTTTGAGAGGTAAATGATATTAGGGATAATTGAATTACCATATTTTTCTCCTATGAATTTCCAGAAAGACTGGCCGGCATAAATGGCATCGTCATATTCAAGGTTGTCAAGGTTCTTATAGCGTTTGTTGGCAAAGGCATCACGCACCCTGTTATCTGTTTCTGAATCCCACCCGAATGCAACGTAGTTTACCAGACCTTTAATGTACCAGTCAGGGAAACTTATTTCTGACGTTGATGAGACCTTATCGTGAGTGTCTCCGTTATAGACCATCTCATAAACAACTACCTCGGCAATTGCCGAAGCAATCTGTTTCTCAAACTCTTCATGATCCCCATTAAAGTAAAGACTAACTTTATTCTTTATTATCCGGCTGTATCCTCCTACATTATAGTCGTCCTCGGCTGAGACCAGTCCTATATTGCTCTGTTTAAAGTCGTTTTTCTTGTTGTAGACAACAAGAATTAGTCTTTTGTCAAGGGTATAGTCAAAATAGTCTTCAATCTCATTGAGTTTTTCCTGGGCCACTTTGCATGCAAACTGTGCAACTTCACGTCCATACTCGTTATAATAGCAGTCAAAATTGTCAAACCTGAAGTATGTCCAGGAAAAATTTCCATACTGAACCCTGTTCTTCCCGAAACTCATCTGCAGGCCATTATAAAACTGACCTGACGATAGAAGGGAAGGAAGAAGAGCTAATAATGTGATAATCAGTCTGTAGTAAAATCTCCTTCTCATTATGGGCAATAAAACGTAACTGTTTTACACATTTGACTACAAAGTGTAAGACAAAACTAATGTAATAAGAATTAAAAAATACCCGCTTTTCAAATTTTATTATTTTTGATGCCTGGAGTGTAAGTTTTTTTTATGGTTTGATATTTGAGCAATAAACCGGCNGGCAGACCGTATTTTAAATTATGACGATATAACTAAAATTACTGTATATGAAAAGGTACATTTTTGTTTTAACAGTTTTGCTCTTTAGCATTGGCGCCTATGCACAGCCAAATCTTTCCTTTGACAAGGTACGTCAGGATTTTGGAACCATTAATGAGGCTGATGGAAAGAAGGAGATAGTGTTTGAATTTAAAAACACAGGCGATTCAGTTCTTGTTATCACAAGGGTACAGCCTTCATGTGGTTGTACAGCAAGTGACTGGACAAAAAGCCCGGTTCCACCTAAGGGGTCAGGCTTTGTAAAAGCTGTTTTTGATCCTCATAGTCAGAGCGGACATATTACAAAGTCAGTTTCAGTGTTTTCCAACTCGAGGCCAAGCGTTTTGGTTCTTGTTTTTGAGGGTGAGGTTAAACCAAGGGAAAAGACTATGGAAGAACTCTACACCTTCGTGGTAGGGCCGCTTCGTTTTGAAAGCAATCATCTTGCATTCACACGCATAACCAAGAACGAAAAGAAGATCAGGGTGATGCCAATTATTAATACATCCAAAGATGCGGTTACCCTGGGTTTTGAACCTACACCGCCTTATATATCTCTGAAGGTTACTCCTTCAACTCTTAAACCGGGTGAAAAGGGCATTATTGAAGGGACATATGATGCTTCACTGAATCCGGATGCATGGGGCAATGTAAGTGACCTTGCAAGAATAAAGGTCAACGGTGAAACGCAGACAAACATTTACCTTTATGTTTCTGCTGAGATAACTGAAGACTTCTCACAGCTCTCAAAAGAGGAACTTGCCAATGCACCTATATTTAAACTGGCTTCTAACGAGGTTAACTTTGGCAAGGTTAAGCAGGGTGATGTTGCAGATGTAGAGTTCACCTTTACAAACGACGGTAAAAGAGACCTTATTATCAGGCATGTTAAGGCCGGTTGTGGCTGCACTGTTGCCACACCATCACAGAGTGTTATTAAACCCGGTGAATCAGGTACCATTAAGGCCCAGTTCAGATCAGCCGGTTATAAAGGGAATGTATTCAAAAATGTATTTGTCTATACCAACGACCCCCAGAATTCAAACGTGATGCTTATGATAAAAGGGGAAGTAATGGTTGATGATCAGAGCACTGCCAAATAGTTCTTCAGACACCTTTAAACTACAAAATGGACCACGGGAAACGATCATCCGGGGCACTTTTGGTGCAGAAAGGTATAGTGCAGCCTCCGAGTGTCAACCCGGAGGTTTTGCGAAACCTGGGGCGCCGTAAGAGAAAAGCCTATTCTGCCGATGAATATGTGGAAGGCATCTTCAGCGGAGATCGTACTATACTCAGCCAGGCTATCACCCTGGTTGAGAGTTCTCTTCCCGTTCATTATGATCTGGCGCAGGAGGTGGTAGAGCGATGCCTTCCTGCCAGCTCGCGGTCAATACGCATAGGTATTACAGGTGTTCCCGGTGCAGGAAAGAGCACTTTCATTGACACTTTCGGCACTATGCTCACTCATTATTACGGACGTCGCCTGGCAGTACTGGCTATTGATCCCAGCAGCCAGCAGAGCCACGGGAGCATCATGGGAGACAAGACCCGTATGGAGCGGCTCAGCACTGACCCTGACGCATTTATCCGCCCTTCACCTTCGGCAGGTACCCTGGGAGGCGTGGCACGCAAGACACGCGAGACGGCTATACTGTGCGAGGCTGCCGGATTTGATACAATACTTATTGAAACTGTAGGAGTGGGCCAGTCCGAAACAGCAGCACACTCAATGGTTGACTTCTTCCTTGTCCTGATGATTGCCGGCGCAGGAGACGAACTGCAGGGCATAAAACGAGGCATAATGGAAATGGCAGATACCATCGCCATTACAAAAGCCGATGGCACCAATGTTCAAAAAGCAGAACTGGCACAGACAGACTACAGGAACGCTCTTCACCTGTTCCCGCTGCCACCCTCCGGATGGACGCCAAAGGTGCTGACATGCTCTTCAATCGAAGAAAAAGGAATAATTGATATATGGTCAACAATTGGTGACTTTGTGCGCTTTACAAAAAGCAACGGATACTTCTGGGAACGCCGCCGCCAACAGGCTGTGACACGAATGCACGAGACAATTGCTGACAGCCTGAAGTATTCATTTTACAGTGATGCCGATGTAATGGCTGCCATGCAACAGATTGAACAACAGCTGAGAGAGGGAGAGATAACCTCGTATAAAGCCGCTGCAATATTGCTCGATAAGTATTATAGTAAGATATCTGAAAATAAGCTAGTGAAAAAACCTTATTAATTCAAAACACAAAAACATGAAAAATTTATTTTATCTGTTAATCATTGCTGCGGTTCTGACATCCTGCTCTTCCAAACCGGGATTTGTTATTACCGGAAATATTTCCGGAACTGACACCGGTCTGGTATTTCTGCAGAAACGCGCCGGCAGCACTATTGTCACTCTTGATTCATCAAGGATAAATAAAGGCACTTTCTCAATGAAAGGTGCAGTCAAATATCCACAGATAGTTATGCTGACGATGCGCGGAGCACATGGCGGAAAAATGTTCTTTATTGAAAACTCTGAAATCAATATATCCGGTAACAAAGATTCACTCTATGTTGCATCTGTATCAGGCTCTTCAACCCAGGCTGAATACGAAGCCTACGTTGCATTGTTTGACGACATGAATAAGAAAATGGATGCTATGTACGGCAAATATCAGGCTGCCCGCCAGGCCGGTAATCAGGCACTTGCCGATACCCTTGAAAAGAGCCTTGATAACATGGACAACGAAATGATCAGGATAAAAAAGGATTTCATTGCAAAGAACCCGGCATCATATGTGACTCCTGAAGTTGTCAACGAGGTGTCATATTATCTTGATGTGCCTGAGATGGAGTCTATGCTCAGTTCACTCGACACGACACTGAATAAGGTCGAAAGAGTTATCACACTGAAGGAGAGACTTAATGTGATGAAATCAGTTGCAATAGGTCAGAAAGCACCGGACTTCACCCTGAACGATGTAAACGGGAACCCTGTCTCTTTGTCTTCAAGAATAGGAGGTAAGACAAAAGTACTCCTTGTTGATTTCTGGGCTTCATGGTGCGGACCTTGCCGCGGTGAAAACCCAAACGTTGTTAAGGTCTGGACTGCATTTAATAAAAAGGGATTTGATGTCTTCGGAGTCTCTCTTGACAAGAGTGCCGATTCATGGAAAAAGGCAATAGCAGATGACAAGCTTACCTGGACACATGTGTCTGACCTCCAGTACTGGGGAAGCGCTGCCGCTAAACAGTATGCAGTAAACTCTATACCGGCAAACTTCCTGCTCGACGAAAACGGGGTTATTATTGCCCATAACCTGAGAGGCGAAGAACTATATAAAAAGGTTGAAGAGCTGCTCAGCAAGAAATAATAAAACCATTTGCATAAAAATGAAGCCATCACTGAAATATGTGATGGCTTTTTTATATGCATGTATTTGCCCCTGAGGAAATATTTAATTTACACAGGTTTTAAATAAGCCCAGTTTTCAAACACGAAATCACCCGGCCTGGTTGAAGGCTTATCATAGTCAGGCACATCATCAAAGTTAAGAACAGCAACAATCGGGAACCTGTTTTTTTTCAGGGTAATGTCTGTGGTTTTAGGCTTGAGGAGCCTGTATTTGAAACTGTTTCCGCCCTGATCATAAATCCTGGCAAGGTAGTATGTCTCGTCTTTATACAGAAACAGCTTTTTTTCTATATACGCCCTGTTATACTCAGCCGTCGTATTCTTTTTTGAAGAAATATTTACAAGCAAAAAATTCTCTTCATAAAAGGCATTCACATAAGATTCATTAAATGAGTCACCCCTGACTGCAATCTTAAATGTCAGGCTTCCTTCATGATCATGAAGTATTACTCTGAAGGGCATCTCAATTTTAACATTGTTCCACCGGCCGGGTATAAGCTTAAACCGACTCAGACGGAGCACTGCCACAACGATAATAAACCCGATTGCAACCGAAGAGGGCAGAAGTATCAGCTCAATGCCCGATGATCCTCCTCCGGCAACTGACATTACAATCTGAATTACCATTACTATAATGTAGTAGATAAGCATTCTCCTTACAACAAGTTGAGAATTCACCACTTTTTTAAATGAGAAGAAAGTTGAATAGTTCAGGGCATTATTCAAAATAGTTGCAAATACAGATATAGTAATGAAGAAATAAAGGATATCGACAAGCAGGCCCAGGGGCCTTGTTG
>JGI20214J51650_10001231_pt1 | contig 16275 bp, 20 predicted proteins | sample WetSurMetagenome_FD_51650 | JGI IMG/M metagenome (IMG submission 51650) | reverse complement strand
GGCCTGGACCATCTGCCGGCAGCGGGCGGCGCGAAGAATGGCGATAAGGTCGGCGGCCGCCTCATCGAGAATATCATTCACCACAATGAAGTCATACCAGGGAGCTTCCTGCATTTCCCGCCCGGCAGCGGTCAGGCGCAACGCCATGTGCTCGGGAGATTCCGTGCCCCGCGCTCGCAGTCTCTGTTCCAAAGCGTCAAAAGAGGGGGGCAGAAGGAAGATGTATTGGGCCAGAGGGTAAACGCAACGAACCCGGCGTGCCCCCTGAACGTCGATATCCAACAGCACATCCTTTCCTGCTGTCAGCCATTCCTCCACCTTCAGTCTGTCGGTCCCGTAGTACTCACCGTGAACTCTTGCCCATTCCAAAAAGCGGCCGGCCTCTATGCCTGCAAGGAAAACCTCTCTGGCCATGAAATGATATTCCCTGCCATGGGCCTCCTCGGGCCGGGGAGGCCTTGTGGTGCACGATACGGAAAATCTCAGCTCGGGCAGTTCCCGCAAGAGCAACCGAACTAGGGTGGTCTTGCCGACCCCCGATGGGGCTGAAATCACGAAGAGCTGTCCGCTGCGATGGATTGGGGGCATGCAGGCTATTCTTTTTCGTGCTTGGCGAGATTTCCGTCTTTGGGATGATTGTCGGAGAGCAGCCTTTGGGCAATGGTTTCGGCCTGGACTCCGGAGAGGATCACATGATCGCTGTCGGTGATGATGATCGATCGGGTGCGCCTACCCATGGTGGCATCGATGAGTTTATTCGACTGTTTGGCATCTTCTTTCAGACGCTTCATCGGCGCTGATGCGGGTGACACAATGGCAACGATGCGGTTTATCACTACGGTATTTCCAAATCCAATATTGAGTAATCTTGGTTCCATGAATAACCTCGCAACATAATGGATCGGACCGATGGTCCCCGGGACTCCATCCCCTCAGCCGATTTTGAGAAAAGAAGACCATCCGGCAAAGGGGCAAATTCTTGTGAAACCTCAGTTTTGGGGTAGGATCTAAGCCTGTTCCGCCTGTGCTCTCACTGACCTTCCGGAAGGTGAGCCCGAATCGATGAATGCGCTCACCTCACCGATTATCCCTTGAAGAAGGTCAGAAATGCAAGGGCTTTTCCTCATGAAGCCCTTTTCCTCGGTCTCCGGAACTGGAAAACCTTGCGCATGGCCCATTATTCGACGTTTTGCAGCTGCTCTTTCAATTTTCCGATTTCCGTTTTCATCGCGATCACGGCGCGTATCGTCCCCAAGTCGCCGGTCTTGCTGCCAATCGTGTTCACCTCACGGTGCATCTCCTGGGTCAAGAAGTCGAGCCTCCTGCCATCAACCGGTGCGGTCTCGGTCAGCAGCGCCCGCATCTGTTCGAGATGACTGCGAAGCCTCACTATTTCTTCATTGATATCAGACCGTTCGGCCATCAGGGCTACCTCCTGGAGCAGTCGGCTTTCGTCCAACTGCATCTCACCGAGCAACTCTTGAATGCGCTCACGAAGGCGCCGCTGGTACTCCGCAAGGATGGTGTCCTGCTGGTCTTCGACATAGGAGAGCTCGCGATCGACAATGGTGATGCGGTTCAAACAGTCGTCGAGCAGGGCGCTGCCCTCCTGAACTTTCATTTGTTGGACCTGCTGGAGGGCGGCAAAGATGGCGTCGGTCAGCGCCGTCTTGAGGGAATCGTAGTCGACCGTGATTTCGACCGGCTCGAAAAGATAGGGGATGGTCAGGAGATGATCCAGGGTTGGCAGGTCCGTTTGCGGCAGTCGTCGGTGCACCTCCTGGAGTTGTTCCCAGTAGCATCCGGCAAGGTTCATATTGAGCCTGGGGGCTTTTTCTCGAGCGGTTTTGGTCTCAATCTGCACCGCGACCTCGATACGGCCTCGCCGGATGGATTGAGCAATCACTTTCCGGCAGTGATCTTCGAATTCCACATAGTTCTTGGGCAACCGCAGCACAATGTCCAGGTTGCGACTGTTCAAGGCCCTGATCTCCACGGTTATGGAGCATTCAAAGGCTTCCATCCGGCCGCGACCGAAGGCGGTCATGCTAAGAATCACAAGCAACCTCCTGGTTGATAGTCAATCATCGCAGAGATGCCGAAAGCAGAGAGAAAAACGCTGAGAAACCCGTTTTCTCCGGTCCTCCGGGGTGAGTGGTAAAATCCTGCTTTGCCTTATTGCTTTGTCGGGAGCCGTCCCTGTTGCTGAAAGTGCAATTTTTCTCGAAGAACACAAAGAAAATGAATCAGTGACGGCTCCTGATAGTCCGGATAGGTCCAGGGCATTTTCTGATAGGTCCCTGCCTGATAGAGCAGGGTGAGATCGGCATAGATGCCGTCTCTCAGGTAAATCCGGTGCGTGTAGTTCTTTCCGGTCGCGAGGACCAGACGTTCGGTGCTGAGCAATCCAGGGTCGAGATTTATCCGCCTTTTGCCAGCGCGTGAAAACTCGATCTCCAATTGATTAGTGAAGAGCTTGAGGTCGGGAAGACTTTCCTGGCGGACCAGGTTGAGGAAGCTGCATAGTTGGCGCACGATGCCGGCCCCCATTTCCCGGTCGTAGTAGGCGGTGTAGGTAAAAGATTTGGCTTCGGTGAGGAAATCAATCGGGCCAAAGCGCTCAACAAGAACTCCCAAGGCACGATCGCGGATTCCGAATTCGGAAAAGAGCAGACCCACCATGAGTTTGGCCGGCGGCGGTTCTTTGGGAAGACTCATAAAATTATCAGCAATTCTGGACGATGTCGAGCAGTTGGGCAGACGATACGGCTGCCGTTCCGACTTCTCCCACGACAAACCCGGCCGCAAGGTTGGCCAAAAGAGCCGCGTCTTCTCGTGATAACCCTGCAACAATCCCCAGGGTGACAGCGGCAATCACGGTATCACCGGCGCCGGTGACATCGAAGACGCGCTGCGCCACCGTCGGGATGTGAACAATTTGCCCGTCATGATGGAAGAGGCTCATCCCATCCTTCCCCCGGGTAATGAGCACGCTTTCGCAGTCGAGTTGTTTCAGCAAAGACCTTCCGGCACGGATCAAGGTCTCTTCATCAGCGATTTCTATCCCCGACATTTGGGATGCTTCATGGTTGTTCGGTGTGATCATGGTAAAGGAGCGGTATAAATCCGCATGTTGCACCTTTGGATCAACCACCACCGGAACGGGCAACCGGGCGACAAGGAGCCGCAGGGCATCCAGAAAGGCCTGCGTTACCACCCCCTTGGCATAGTCGGACACGATGATGCCGCCAAGGTGCGGCAAGTTTTCGCGGATGAAAGAGAGAATGCGCTCGGTGGTGTCCTGTTTGAGAGGAGCCCGGTGCTCTCGGTCATAACGGACCACTTGTTGATGCCGTGCGATGATCCTGGTTTTCACGGTAGTGGGGCGGCCATCCTCACAAATCAGGCCGGAAGTCGGTACGGAAACCTGCTCGAAGAGTCTCAACAGCTCCTGGCCTGCGAGGTCGCTTCCGATGGATCCGGCAACCATTGCCTGCCCCCCGAGGGTCGCCACGTTGCGAACCACGTTGGCCGCCCCCCCGAGAAGGTGAGATTCTTCCCGGACGACGACCACGGGAACGGGGGCTTCCGGAGAGATGCGACTGACTTCCCCCCAGATGAAGCTGTCCAACATGACATCACCCACAATGAGCACGCGACTTGCCGGAAAGCGGGAGATGGCCTCCGCCAGGCGTCTTTTCCGACTCGGGGAAAGCTTCATTCGAACTTGCATGGGCGGCCGGCGCTAATCTTCAAGCGGTTTGGCTTCGTCAATCAACATGATGGGAATGCCGTCCCGAATCTCGTAGAGAAGTTTGCAGTTCCGGCAGATCAGGCCGTTTTGCGATTCCGTTAAAGTGATCGTGCCTTTGCACTTGGGGCAGGCCAGAATGTCGAGCAATTCTTTGCTGATAGTCATATCTTCTCATCCCTTCAGGGTCTCCAGAGTGGGTTGCACCCGCCAAACAGGGAGCGCCCTCTATGCATTCACCAGTTTGACCTTGCTCTGAGGTTCGCTTTCCTTTTCGTCTTCCTTATTCACATTCAGGAGTTGCTGATAGCTCTCAATCGTGGAGCGCAGCTTCGATTCAAGCAATATCCGGTGGCGCTTCAATTCCTCAATGTCGTCGTGGATCTGAGCAAGCCGCTGGTGAGTGCCCTGCAAAAGTTTCTCGGCATGGAGTTCAGCCTCGGCAATAATCAGCTTCGCCTCCCTTTCCGCATTTGCCTTGACTTGTTCCGCAGTCTTATGAGCAGTGAGGAGAACGTTGCGAATTGTCTTTTCGCGTTCCTTATATTCTTGCAGTTCCCTGTCCTGCTCCTGCATATCCTTGCGAAGACCTGCGTTCTCAGCCTTCAGCTGAAGACTTTCTTCAGTCAGTTGTCGACAGAAAAGCTCGACCTCTTTGGCATCCAGGCCGATCAATCGTGTGCGAAAGCGCCGGTGTTCTGTCTCATCCGAGGTCCAACTCATAGGCCTTCCATCCCAAATTAGTGCTCAGCCCAAAACGCGTTCGCCGGTCAGGGGGGGCCGGCGTTATGTTTCCCATAACCGGAAATATTCCGGGAACATCAGGGAAAAGACGAACCCCTCCGCGACCGTTCAACAAGGTGTTTGAGGCGTCTCCGAAGGGACCTTGGCGGGGTCCTCACATTCCCATCCGGATAGNCATTCCTGCCAGAGTGGGGACGAGAAAACTGTCCAGGAAATAGATTACTAGAATGACAATCATCGGGGAGAAATCGATGCCACCGAAAAATATCGGCACCCGCCTGCGAATCGCATAAAGCACCGGTTCCGTAACGTTGTAGAGGAAACGGACGATGGGATTGTAAGGGTCCGGATTCACCCAGGAAAGAAGCGCCCGGGCGATGATGATCCACATGTAGAGGTTGAGCACAATGTGCAATATATTAGCCACTGCCAGAATAAGATTGCTCAGAATAAACATCGCTCACCTATGCCAAAATCTGAGGGAAATTCACCTTCACTCCTTGCCGTCTGCCGGCGCGTTCTGAAAGTACTTATTTTCTCGAAACCTGTCAACTTCTTCGCAACGGAGCTGTGGATTTCATGTGTCGACCTTCTCCTCAAGGGGGTGGATCGGGTTCACCGCACTCAAGACAATTCCCGATCCCAGGATGAAGAGTCCCGTGGCTTTTGCGAAAGTGACTGCCTCCTCGAAAAACCAATAGGCGAGGAGGGTTGCACCAATGGGTTCGCCCAAAATCAGCACCGCGACGGTTGTCGGGGACAGGAACTTCAGAGTCCAGTTGAAGGTTGTGTGGCCGATCAACTGAGGGATAATGGCCAGGAGGAGGAACACGAGGTAGGTTTGGTTTGAGAATCCTGACAGCGGCGTCGCGCAGGTGATGCTGAAAACGAAGAGGAAAAGGGCGGCACTTCCGTATGCCCCCAGAGCATACGTTGTCAAATCGAGAGAGCGCCTCAGGAATCTCCCGGCGAGGAGATAGCCCGCGGCCGCAAGGGCGCCGGCGACGGCCAGGAGATCCCCGAGCAGGGCTTCCTTGGAAAATTGATAATCATTTCCGGCGATGAGGGCGCTGCCTGCAAGGACAAGAAGAATTCCAAGCCATGCCTGGCGGGAAAGGCGTTCGCCCTGGTAAAAGAAGGCGAACAGGGCCACAAAGAACGGGGTGGTGCTGACCAGAGTGGCGGAACTGGCAACGGAAGTTAACTGCAGGGAACGAATCCAGAAGGCGAAATGGAGCGCCAGAAAAAATCCGGAAAGGCAGGTGGTGCCAACGAGTCGTCCCTTCCAGGGTTGCCGTGCTGCCGGCTTCCTCAAGAAGAAATAGGGAGTCAGGATCAGAGAGGCCAGAGCAACACGATAGGTGGCTATGGCCAGGGAAGGAGCGTCGGCAAGCCGGATCAATATGGAGGCAAAGGAGACTGCGGTGATGCCGAGGGCTACCAGAGACCACAAAAAATAGGGATGAGGTTGCATGGTTTGGGGCGCATGCTGCATGGGTGACGTCGTTCGGAGAAACGGTTCCTGTCAACACTCGTACAAAAAGTTCTTGACAATCAGAGGCGGTGTCAAGTACTAATAACCGTTCAAATAATTATGAGAGAGGAGCGGTTGTCATGGTAAAGAGCCCCTGTGTTAACTGTGAGAGAGCGGCTGAGGACAAGAACAAATGCCTGGAGAGCTGTGACAAACTCCGAGAGTACCAGGAATTGATCCTAAAGCAAGGGATTTATGCAACGATGTGAGTAGGGCCGTCGCGGCCTTTTCAACCCACGCCTTTGGCGGCCGATTTTGGTAACATCGACATAACGGCTGCGGGGAATGAAATCGCCCGAGAGCGGCGAACCTGGAGGGTATGAGCATGTATGCGGTCTTTCGGTCGGGTGGCAAACAATATCAAGTCGAACCCGGAAAAGTGATTAAGCTTGAAAAACTTCCAGGGGAGGTTGGCGGCGAAATTACCCTGGATCAAGTGATCCTGGTTGGTGATGGCGACCAAGTGGAGATCGGGCATCCCCTTTTGGATGATGTATCCGTGCGCGGGCGCATCGTGGAGCAGGGGCGCCACCGCAAGATCATCATCTTCAAACACAAGAGACGCAAGGATTATCGCAAGAAGCAGGGGCATAGACAGTATTTCACCGCCGTGCTGATCCAAAGCATTGATAAAGGGGCCGAAGAAACGTCCCAGGCCGTTTCGTGAGACCCTCACGATAGGTTCTGAAGTCACGCAGAGTTGAAGGAGTGATCCATGGCACATAAAAAGGCTGGAGGGAGTTCCAGGAATGGTCGGGACAGTGCCGGCCAGCGCCGGGGCGTGAAGCGATTCGGCGGTGAGTCTGTCCGGGCCGGCAACATTTTGGTTCGTCAGTTGGGGACTAAATTCCACCCCGGCAAGAATGTCGGTATGGGTAGAGACTATACCCTCTTCGCTCTGATTGATGGCACCGTTACCTTCGAATACAAGGACAAAATGCGCCAGAAAATCAGTGTCTATCCGATTCCGGTCCCATCATAAAGCTTTTCCCTCCTTTGAATCCTTAGGCAATCCGGTGCAGGTTCTGTTGCGTAATAGGGTCTGCACCTTTATTCAACTCCCGGAATTCAGCATTTCTCCCAGGCAACGGTGCCATGAAATTTGTCGATGAAGTGAGAACAAGGGTCGTTGCCGGCAACGGCGGTCAAGGTTGTGTCAGTTTTCGCCGGGAAAAGTATGTCCCCAAGGGCGGTCCTGACGGGGGTGATGGCGGAAAGGGAGGAGATGTCGTTCTGGAAGTCTCCGAAAGAAAACGCACCCTCCTCGATTTTCGTTATCGCCATGAATTCAGGGCTTCCTCGGGGTCTCATGGCAGGGGCAAGAATCAGCACGGCAGGAGCGGCCAGGACCGGATCCTGGAAGTTCCCCCTGGGACGCTGGTAAAGGACCCTGCTACGGGAGAGGTTCTGGTTGATCTGCTTGAATGCGGCCGGCGCTGGGTGGCGGCAAGGGGTGGACGCGGGGGTAAAGGAAATGCGCACTTTACTTCTTCCATCAGGCGGGTCCCCATGTTTGCACAGCCTGGAGAAGAAGGAGAAGAGCGAGATCTGGTTCTTGAATTGAAGCTTCTGGCCGATGTGGGCTTGGTCGGATTGCCGAATGCCGGCAAGTCGACCTTGATAACGGCAGTTTCGTCAGCGCGGCCCAAGGTTGCTGACTACCCATTCACCACGCTGGTTCCCAATCTCGGCGTGGTCCAGTATGCGGATGGGGTTCCTTTTGTGATCGCGGATATCCCCGGGTTGATCGCCGGGGCTCATCAGGGTGTGGGACTTGGCACAAGATTTCTTCGCCATATTGAAAGGACGCGCATTCTCGTCCACCTCATTGATGTCCACGAGGTGCCTTCCGACGATCCGCTGCGCCCCTTTCGCCTGGTTGAACATGAATTGCTCAGTTATTCTCCGGAAATGCAAGGTAAGCCTCGCGTCATCGCTTTGAACAAGATTGACCTGATTTATGAACCGGAGACGCTGCACCAGATCTGCCAATCTTACCAGGAAACGGGACAACCCGTTGTTCTCCTTTCGGCCCTCGATGGTCGGGGTCTGCCGGAATTATTGCGGATACTGGTGCAACTCCTTTCCCTTGCGGGAGAACCGGAGTTATCGTTGAGCGATTCGGGGTATGAGGCGGAGTAGGGCAAGCTGATTGCGGTCCCGGAAAACGGGGAGTCCCCTGTCTCTGCATTGCCGACGGTGGGAAGGAGTACGAAAGGGAGAGGTTATTCCATCAGTTCAGGGTATAATAAATAAAATAGTTGAATATAATGCGGGCTGTTCAGGTTCCCTTGATTGAGCATGCTGAAGATCATAGCTAGTGTGCATCCGGAAACTCTACGTATTTGAGTAGGGGAGGGGTTTATCCCCTCCCGAAAGGTAGCGGAATCAATGCCTATTTCGGGCGGGCATGGAGCCCGCCCCTGCTCGGCAAGAGGGTTTCCGGATGGAAACTAGCTAGCGGAGGGTCTCTCGGATTATGGAGGAGATTAAAGACCGCGCGGCATTTTTCAGTGGCTGCCGGCGGCTGGTGCTCAAGGTTGGAAGTGCCGTCTTAACGGATTCGCGCGGATTGAACCGGGTGATGATCCATCGCCTGAGTGATCAGATTGCGGAACTCCGGCAGGCTGATCTCGACCGCAAGATTGCCGTTGTCTCCTCGGGTGCTGTGGCTTCGGGTTTACGGAAGGTTGGCTTTACCGAGCGTCCGCGCACTATTCCTCATAAGCAGGCCATGGCGGCAGTTGGGCAGGGTGTGCTGATGGAGGCATGGGAGGCGGCTTTTGATAAATACGACCTGCTCGTGGCCCAGGTGCTCCTGACCAGTGAAGATCTTTCCCATCGACACCGTTATTTGAATGCGCGCAATACTCTGGAAACACTCCTGGATTGGGGTATTTTGCCCATTATCAATGAGAATGATACGGTGGTAGTCGAGGAAATCAGGTTTGGAGACAATGACCACCTCTCGGCCATGATCGCCGGCCTGATTGGCGCCGATTTGGTAATTATTTTGACCGACACGGCCGGATTGTACGATTGTGATCCCCGCTTCCATGAGAATCCACGCCTCATTCCCTTTGTCCACCGGATTGATTCCAAGCTCACAGCCTGTGCTACCCCTGTGCCCGGTTCCGTTGGCACCGGAGGGATGTTGAGCAAGATCAATGCCGCCAAGAAGTGCCTCGCTTCGGGCATCCCGATGGTCATTGCTCCCGGCAGGGAGCGGGATGTGCTCCTGCGGATTTTCGCCGGCGAGTCGCTGGGTACGGTTTTCCTTCCCCGAAAGCGCATTTATCAGGGAAAGAAACTTTGGCTCGCGAACCTTCCCAAGCCGGTTGGGGAATTGGTGCTCGATGGAGGCGCCGTGACGGCTCTGCAAAAGCGCGGCAAGTCGCTTCTTCCCATTGGGGTTCGCGAGGTCCGAGGAACCTTCGGCATAGGAGCTCCCGTCAGATGCCTCAATGAAGGGGGTGAGGTCATTGGCGTGGGACTGTGCAACTACAAGTCGACAGAGGTTGATTTGATTAAGGGCCGCCACACTGAAGAGATCGAAAATCTCATTGGCTACAAACATTCNGATGAAGTGATCCACAGGAATAATTTTGTGCTGACCGGCGAAATCGCGGAGTAGGAACAGGAAAGGGGAATCCATGCGTGAGGAAATCCTGCAAATGGGCAAGAAGGCTCGCACTGCGGCTCATCAGATGGCAAAGACGAACAGCAGCAGCAAGCAGGAAGCCCTCGAACATCTCGCAGTGGCTTTGGGCAAGGAGCGGGAAAAGATCACCCGTGCCAATCAAAAAGATGTTGACGATGCCTTGCGCAAAGGGCTGCCGGCGCCGAAAGTGGACCGGCTTCGGTTGAACGACAAAGTGGTCGGCGAAATGATCGACGGGCTTCGTGAGATTGCGCTCTTGCCCGATCCCGTGGGCGAAATCACCCGCATGTGGACCCGCCCCAACGGGCTCAGGGTGGGGCGGATGAGGATTCCCCTCGGAGTGGTTGGGATTGTCTATGAGTCCCGACCCAATGTGACGATCGACGCTGCCGCCCTCTGCATCAAAGCCGGCAATGCCGTGGTTTTGCGAGGCGGGTCCGAAGCTTTTCATTCCAATCAATGTCTGGGGGAGATCCTGCAGGGATCACTCAAGGCTTCCGGGCTTCCGTCCACGGCGGTGCAGTTGGTTGGAACCACTGATCGGGATGCCGTCCTCGACCTGCTCAAGTTGGAAGAATATATCGACGTTATGATTCCCCGCGGCGGCGAGGATCTCATCAGGTTTGTCGCCGAACATGCCCGTATGCCGGTCCTCAAGCACTATAAGGGCGTCTGCCATATTTATGTGGATGCAGAGGCGGATTTGGACATGGCCGAAAAGATTTGCCTGAATGCGAAAATACAGCGGCCGGCAACCTGTAACGCCATGGAGACCTTGCTCGTGCATCAAGACCTTGCATCGACCTTCCTCCCCCCCATGGCTGACGCTTTCCGCAAGGAAGGGGTGGCGCTCCGCGGTTGCGAGAAGACTCGGGCGATTTTGCCCGATTGCGCAGCGGCGACCGAGGAGGACTGGTATGCCGAATACCTCGATCTTATCCTCGCAGTGAGAGTAGTGGCCGACATGGATGAGGCTATTTCTCACATCACCGCCTATGGATCTCAACACACCGAAGCGATTGTCACCAGGAACTTTGATCGAGCCCATCGTTTTCTCCAGGAGGTCCAGTCATCCCTGGTGCTCGTCAATGCCTCCACGCGTTTTAACGACGGTTTTCAGTTGGGATTGGGGGCGGAGATCGGCATTTCCACCTCGCGCTTGCACGCCTTCGGCCCCATGGGCATTGAGGAATTGACCACAACTAAATTCATTGCGCTGGGCAATGGCCAGCTTCGCAGCTGAGAAGAAGCGGTGAGCGCTGAGTGATGAAAGTGCCGCAGCGAGTGGGAGTTATGGGAGGGACTTTTGATCCCGTTCACCTGGGACACCTGAGGGTGGCGGAGGAGGCGGTTGAGGAATTGCAACTTGACACGCTCCTTTTTGTTCCCGCCGCCGTTCCTCCCCACAAATCGGGGAAGGCAATTCTCCCCTTTGCGCACCGCTGGGAGATGCTAAGATTGGCCACAGAGAAGCATCCCCGCTTTATGGTTTCTGATATCGAGCAGCGACTGCCGGGCAAGTCCTACACCGTGCTCACCCTGCGGAAATTATCCGAAGCCTATGGCGACGCGGCGCAACTCTTCTTCATCGCAGGGCTCGATGCCTTCCTGGAGATGGACACGTGGTGGCATTTCCATGATTTGTTCCGTTTGTCTCATTTAGTCGTGCTGCGACGTCCCGGTTACCACGAATCCGAGATGCTCGGATTTCTCAGAGAACGGGTTTCCTCTCTTTACGCTTACGATGGCGCCGATGCTTGCTACCGGCATCCGCGACTCTTTCCGGTGCATTGTCTGAGCAATACCTGGTTGGATATTTCTTCCACCCGCATCCGGCAGCTCGCAAAAGCAGGGAAATCCGTCCGCTATCTGGTTCCGGCCGAAGTTATGCACTATATTGAGGCAAATCGGCTCTATGGTGGAGTGGAGTATTTCGAAAACCGAACCGCGGCACCCCGGGAACCTTACGGACAGCGGGCTGAGTAACCCTATGAAGACAAGAGCGAAAACCCTACCAGAGCCATCCATGGCTACCCGAGAGAAAGCGATGCTTTGCGCCCGCGAGGCATTCCAGTGCAAAGCCCTTGATCTGGTCCTGCTGGATGTGACCGGCCTGTCTTCCTTTACCGATTATTTTCTCATATGCAGCGGCAAGTCAAGTCGACAAGTCCAGGGCATCGCCGACAATCTGGCAGAGGCTCTCGCCAGGGCAGGGGTTAAACCTCTGGGCATTGAAGGGCGGACGGATGGGCATTGGATCCTCATGGACTATGCCGATGTGGTTATTCATATCTTTTACGAACCGGTGCGGTATTTTTATGACCTGGAAAGCCTTTGGTCTGATGCCAAGCGGGTAATTGGGTCAGGGGATGCTGTGCTCGATCGGCAGGAGATCGACGAGGAGGCTTTATGATGTCATCAGGCCTTTCTGGAAAACACCTCCGGTTTCTGTTCGTGTGCTGGCTGATCGTTTCCTTCGTGAGTGTAGAACTCTTCGCACCTTACTCCGTCGTCGCCCTTGCGCTCGGCGATGAGAAGAAGATCGGTAAAGAGGCGCTCGAGATGATCAGAGCGCGACTGCCTCTGGTTGAGGACGGTGAGGTTTTGACCTATGTTCAATCGGTTGGGAACCGAATCGTCAAACAGTTGGGAAGCACCCCTTACGATTACCAATTCTTTGTGATCAACGAGCCCGTACCCAACGCGTTTGCCATCCCCGGAGGGTTCATTTTTATTTACCGCGGCCTCATCGAATTGATGACCAGCGAGGGGGAACTGGCCGGAATTCTCAGCCACGAGTTGGGCCACATCCAGGCCCATCACTACCAGCGACGCATGGAGGAGGGTACGGTACTCAATATCGCCACGATTGCTGGCGTGATCGCAGCGGCGCTGCTTGGCGCCCAGGGCGGAGGGGCGGGCGCGCAGGCGTTGGCCATGGGGACCATTGCCGGCGCCCAGACTGCGCAGCTGAAGTATAGCCGCGAGAACGAAGAGGAAGCCGACCAGTTGGGACTGCGGTACCTGTGTGCGGCGGGGTACCCGGCGAAAGATATGGTTACCGTGATGCAGCGTTTGAATCAGGCCCAGTGGATGGTGCACTCCAGCATCCCGTCATATCTCTTGACCCATCCGGCATTGACTGAGCGTATTCAGTATCTCCAGACCCTGACCCGAAAGCCGGAATACCAGACTAAAGCCCTGAACACCGACACCCAAGGCGATTTCCCCATCATGCAGGCATCCCTGGTTGCGGAATACTCCGATCCGCGTGCGGCTGAAGACCGCTTTCGCCTGGCGTCTCGCAAGGGTGATGTGGCGGCGACCTATGGACTTGGGCGTTTGTACCTCAGGCAGGGAAGGGTTTCAGAAGCTCTTCCCTATTTGCAGGAGGCTGCACGAGATGACCCGCGCAGTCCCTTTGTGCTGAGCACCTTGGGTGATGCCTATCTCAAACAGGGCAAACTCAATGATGCTCAGCGGGTGCTGCAGACGGCGCTGCTCATGGACCCTTCCGCTCCCGTGGTTCACTACCGCCTCGCTTTGGCATTGAAAGAGTTGGGACAGAAGGAAGAGGCCATCCAACATCTTCAGCGCATCGAGCAGTGGGCTCCCGCTTTTCCGGATATTGACTACAATTTGGGGATTCTCTATGGGCAAACGAACCAGATGGGTCCCGCCCATTTTCATCTCGGCCGCTATTACCTGCATCAGCATAATTGGGATACGGCGGCTTTTCATTTCCGAAAAGCTCGACCGCTCATCTCGGATTCGCCCCAGAAACGCGAAGAGATTGACCGCGGTCTGAAAGAAGCGGAAAAACACATCAAAGAAAAGGGTCTGCGTGGCATGAAGAGATAGCACTGCAGTTGTTTTTCAAGTTGCCGAACCGTTGATATGAACTCCTCTCCAACCCCATCTTTGCCAAAGGGGGGGTGGGGGGATCTCATGCTTTGTTTTGGCCCCTGGGGTCGTGATGGTTAGGAGGAGTAGAATGAAGATTCTGATCAGTGATGATCTGGCCGCGGCTGGTATTCAGAAGCTCCGGAGCGTGCCTGAATTTCACGTGGACGTGAGAACGAAGCTTGCTTCCGAGGAGCTCTGCCGGATTGTCAAAGAGTATGACGCACTGGTGATTCGCAGTGCAACGAAGGTGACCGCTGAAGTCATTGATGCCGGGGATAACTTGAAAGTCGTTGCCCGAGCCGGGATTGGTCTCGATAATGTTAACATCGAAGCAGCCAGTCGCCGTGGTATTGTGGTGATGAATACACCGGAAGGGAATGTCATCACCACCGCTGAGCATGTCATTGCCATGATGCTTGCCTTGAGCCGCAATATTCCCCAGGCCAACAGCTCGGTTAAGTCCGGTAAGTGGGAGAAGTCTCGATTTCGCGGCCGCGAAGTCTCTCACAAAGTGCTCGGGATCATCGGTATCGGGAGGATAGGGCGGGTGGTTGCCGACCGGGCAAAAGGCCTGAAGATGAACGTCATCGCCTATGATCCCTACATCAGTCCCGAGGTAATTGAAAAACTCGGGATCAAAGGGGTGAGTCTGGATGAGCTTTACGCACGATCCGACTACATCACGATTCACACCCCCATGACCAAGGAAACCCGGAATTTGCTGAGCGCCGACGCTTTTAAGAAAATGAAGAAGGGAGTGTTTATCATCAACTGTGCCCGTGGCGGTATCGTCAACGAGGTGGACTTGGGAGAGGCCATCCAAGTGGGAGTCGTCGCGGGAGCGGCCCTTGACGTCTTTAGTCAGGAACCCCCCAGGGACAATCCTCTGTTGAGCTTGGATCAAGTGGTGGCCACTCCCCACTTGGGGGCCTCGACTGACGAGGCTCAGGAGAATGTCGCCATTGCTGTGGCGGAACAGGTGACGGAGTATTTGACCCGCGGTACCATTCGCAATGCGGTCAACGCGCCGAGCATCGATGGTTCGGTTTTGGCGGTATTGCGCCCCTACCTTGTTCTGGCGGAAAGACTGGGAAGCCTGCAGGCTCAAATAACCAGGGGAGCCATCCTGGAGGTCAATGTTGTCTACATCGGAGAAGTGACCACGGTGGACACCAAACCCTTAACCTATTCGATCCTCAAGGGAGTCCTGACACCGATTCTGGGAGATATGATCAACTTCGTGAATGTGCCTGTGGTGGTGAAAGAGAGAAACATCAAAGTGACCGCGTCGTCAAGGGATGAGGCCGAAGATTTCACGAACCTGATCACCGTTCATGTGAAAACCGCGGAAGAAGCGAACCTCGTGGCGGGAACCATGTTTGGGAAGAAAGATCCGCGCCTGGTGCGCATCAATGACTTTCGACTGGAAGCGGCGATGGAAGGCAATAGTCTCTTGATTTACAATATTGACACTCCCGGCACGATCGGGGCAATAGGGACCTGTCTGGGGCGCCATCATGTCAACATTTCCATGATGGACGTGGGCCAGGTGCTGGAGCGAGGCCAAAACATTATTTTTCTGAGGACGGACACACCGGTCTCGCAACACGTGATTCAGGAACTGCTTTCTTTGGATAACGTCAATATCGTCCAGGCAATAACATTTTGAATCAAGAGGGAGCAAGCAGGGTATGGAAGACAAGGAAGACAAAGGCTTTGTCGTGAAGGATCGCCGCAAGTTCTCCGGCGATGAGACTGAGCGGGAGAAGGAACCGGAGCAGACCCGGGGCCAAGCGAGTGCCGATCAGGGTGAAGAGCAACCCGCTGCTGCGGGGACTTCCGGAGAAGATCGTGAGCAAGGAAGTGTTCCCCTGCCTGAGGTGACTCTGGCTACCTTTATTTTTTCTCTCAGTTCTTCAGCACTACTGCATTTGGGTGAAATCCCGGATCCTGATACGAATGCTGTGGAAGTCCGTCTGCCGCTGGCGAAGCATATCATTGATACCCTGGGGATGCTGCAGGAAAAGACGAGAGGCAACCTCGAACCTGATGAGGACAACCTTTTGAAGTCGGTTCTCTACGATTTGCGTCTGCGATACGTTCAGAAGAGCAGGAAGTGAGCCGGGCCCGGAAGGTGTCGGCGGGAGGAGGTTTAACGGATTGCTTGTTAGAATCAGTGTGCCTGCCAAGATCAATCTCTGGCTCGAGGTCGTCCGGAAGCGCGAAGATGGCTACCACGATCTGTCCAGCCTCATGCTGCCTGTCGGGATTTATGATTGGCTGGAACTGGAATCTTGCGATGGGAGCGGGATCAGCCTTGAGTGCGATGAGCCTGCAATCCCGTCCGACAGAAGAAACCTCGCCTGGCTGGCTGCCGAGCTCTTTCTGGACACGGTCGGGTCTCAAAGCGGGGTGCATATCCGTCTTACCAAAAGGATTCCGGTCGCAGCCGGTCTCGGTGGCGGCAGTGCCGACGCGGCGGCAGTACTCCTGGCGCTGAACAGGATCCATCGAAACAGTCTGGCAATGCCCCAGCTCGAACTCCTCGGGCAGAAGTTGGGGGCCGACGTGCCCTTTTTCCTTCACCAGCGTCCGGTATTGGCGACCGGAATCGGGGAGAAGCTTCGCCACGTTGACGGACTCCCGGGGTATCCGCTGGTCCTGATCAAACCACCTCTG
>JGI20214J51650_10001230_pt1 | contig 16283 bp, 12 predicted proteins | sample WetSurMetagenome_FD_51650 | JGI IMG/M metagenome (IMG submission 51650) | reverse complement strand
GGGGGGGCCGCACCTAGGAACGCGCGTCGAGCGGCAGGAGCACGCCCTTGTCTAGTTGGCGAACCACCGAGGCCGACTTGGCTGCCCGAGGGTCGTGGGTCACCATCACGATCGTCTTGCCAAACTCCCGATTCAACCGGCCCAGGATCGCGAGGATCTCCTGGGCCGATCTGGCGTCCAGATCGCCGGTGGGCTCGTCCGCCAGCAAGAGCACCGGATCGGTGACCAGTGCCCGTGCGATGGCCACCCGTTGCTCCTGCCCGCCGGACAACTGCCGCGGCCGGTGGTCCATCCGATCCGCCAGACCCACCAGCGCCAGGGCCGCCTCGGCGTGCGCCCGCCGCTCCACCCGGCCGAGATCCGTCAGCAGTAGCGGCAGCTCGACGTTTTCCCGCGCGGTCAGGACGGGGATCAGATTGTACATCTGAAAGATAAAGCCCACATGCTGATTCCGCCACTCCGCCAGCTCGTCCTCGTCCAATTCGGCGATGTCCGTCTCGCCGACATAGACATGCCCCGCGCTGGGCCGGTCGATCCCCGCGATGATGTTGAGCAGGGTCGTNTTGCCCGACCCCGAGGGACCCATCAGGGCCACGAACTCTCCCGCGGCGATCTCCAGGCTGGCGTCGTCTAGCGCCGTCACCTCGGTGGAGTCGCGATGGAAGACCTTCGAGAGATGCTCAACCCGCACGATCGGTTGCGATGCCATGGTCTCGGTCTGACTCCGCCGCGCGGCGCGCCGTTGTCAACGAATAGACTGACCGGAGAAATTCCGGAACGGGCATAAGGAGCCGTAACGAAATTACAAGAGATGGCCAAGCTATTTCNTAACGGCTCCTAACCGCTCACTTCTTCACGCGAACCCGCTGCCCGTCCTTCAGAAGTTCGACCCCACGCACCACGACCTGCTCCCCGCCCGCCAGCCCTTCGAGGACCTCGACCCGGCCGTCCGCCTCCGCGCCGACGCGCACGGGGCGGGCGCTCGCCTTGCCGCCATCCACCAGATAGACGAAGCGCTGGGCGTCCCGGCTGAACACCGCCTCTTTCGGGGCAAAAACCCTGGCCGGGCCCGTGGGTCCCGACGGCGGCTCAAGGAACGTGACCTTGGCGTTCATCTCGGGACGGATGACACCGTCCGGCCGCGAGACGCGGACCTTGACCTGAAGGGTGGCCTTCTGTCGGTTTGCCTCGGGCGCCATCTCCGTGACGCTCCCCTGGTAGGTCCGGTCGGGAAACGCATCGGCGACGATGCTGGCGGCCTGATCGAGTCGCACCTTGCCGATCTCGTTCTGGCTGACGTCCACCTCCACGTCCAGGACCCCGAGGTCGGCCAAAGAGAGGACGGCCGACTTGGCACCGCGGCCACCGATGAAGGAGATGGTCACGATCTCGCCCGGCTCGACCAAACGCTCGAGCACCGTACCGGCGATCGGCGCCCGGATCACGGTGCTGTCCAGATCCACCTGTGCCGCCCGGACCACGGCCTCGGCCTCACGGAGCTGGGCGCGCGCGAAGTCGATCTGCTCTCGACGCGGCCCGATCCGGAACAACTCGAAGCTCGTCTGCGCCGCCGCCTGCTGGGCCAGCGCCACCTCGTGCCGGTTCTTGGCGACGTCCAACGCCTGCCGCGACACCGCCCCGTCCGCGTGGAGCCGCTCGAACCGCTCCAGTTCCAGCACGGCATTGGCGACGTTCGAGCGGGCCTCCTCCACGCCGGCGCGGGCCCGCTCGATCTCCTCGGGCCGCGAGCCGGCCTCCATCTCTTGCAGCCGCGCCCGGGCGCCGGCGAGCAGGGCCTGGGCCCGGTCCGCCGCCGCCAGGAATTCCCGCTGTTCGATGCGGAGGAGCACCTGCCCACGCGCGACCGTGTCCCCCTTCTCCACGCCGATCCACTCCACGCGCCCGGTGATCTTCGGGGCGAGCTCGACCTTGCGGTGCGGGATGATATAGCCACCCGCGGTCAGCACCGGCGTCGGCGCCCCAGGGTCCAGCCGCTGCGTTGCTGCGAGCTCCACCTCGATGGGGTTCAGGCGGGTCCGGGAAACGACGTATCCCGCGATCGCAAGACCGACCAGCGCCAAGACCGCGTACCGCAGCCACGCGGAGCGGCGGCGGCCCCGGCGGCGCCGCTGCGGATCGATCCGCAGCGCACGCAGCGCCTCGTCCATGCTATCAACAGTATCGGTCATGGGATACTTTGTACGTTATCAGCGTTCAGCGGTCAGCGAAGCCGTTGTCAAAGAATAACTTGATCGGAGAAGTTCGTGGAACGGCATAAGGAGCCGTACCGAAATGAAAACAGATGGACAGGTCATTTCGTCACGGCTCCTAACAGCGATTCGCGTGACTCTCCATTCCCCGTTCTCGGCTCGGCCCGCCAACCTCCGGGCTTCGTTCTCTGTTCTCTGATCTCTGATCTCTGTCGCTCTGATCTCTGACCTCTACCCAGTGTTCCGCTCTCAGCTCGTGGCTCGTGGCTCGCGTTACTCGGTCACCCTTCCCGCAAGGTCTCGACCATCGGCTGCCGTGACGCCAGCCGGGCCGGCAGGAAACCGCCCAACGCGCCCATCGCCAGAGAAAAGCCGAGCCCATTCAACAGCAGAGTCGGCGTGATTCGAAAGGCGAAGGAGATGTCGCTGAAGGTCCGAAAATTCATCGTCCCGGTGGTCAGGCCGTGGATCGGCAACGCCAAGAGGCAGCCCACCAGCCCACCGAGCAGCGCCAGCAGCACCGATTCCCCCAGAAACGAGAGGAGAATGCTGGCCGGCTGGAAGCCCAGCACGCGCAGGACACCAATCTCCCGACTGCGGCGGGCCACGGAGGCGTACATGGTGTTCATCACGGCGAAGCTGGCGCCGATGGCCATCAGGACCGCCATGAAGCTCCCCAGGATCTTGATCGGCCCGGCCGTCTTGGTCTGCTCCGCGTAGTACTCGGGCTCGGCCTGCGCCTTGAGGTGCAGGCGCTGGTCGCTGTCGATCCGTTGGGTGATCGTCCGCAGGGCCAACGGGCTCTCGGCCCGGAGCAGGACCGCGGAATAGTCCGCACGGTCGAAGTCGTCCGCCAGTTCGGTGGCGTCCGCCCAGATCTCGGACCCGAACGCGGTGCGCCCGGCTTCGAAGATCCCCACCACGGTCCAGTGGCTGCGCCCGAAGCGCAGCCGCTCGCCCAGGCCGGCGTTCTGGAAGCGCTCGGCGATCGATCGCCCGACGATCACCTCCCGGAGTCCCAGCCGGGCCATCCGGCCCTGGATCAACCGTACCTGGGGGCGGAGTTCGAACCCCGTGGCGCGCAGGCCGCGCACGAGCACGTTGGCCCCCTGGCCATCGGCGCGTTTTGGCAAGTTCAAGAGCACGATCACCTCGGGGGAGACTAACGGAACGCCCGCGGCGTCGGTGGCCACGCCGGGCAAATACCGGATCACCTGCAGGGCGTCGCGACGGACGGAACTGCTCGTCTCGACCTGCGACCCCTGCCGCAGCACCACCACGTTCAGCGGATCGCCGGTGGCCACGAAGGCCTCTTCCAGCCCCCGGGCCAGTGCCATCACCCCGATGAACACCGCCACCACCAGCCCCACGCTGAAGACGGTCATCACCGTGCTGAAGACGCGAACCCGGAGGTTCCGGATGTTATACGCCAGCGGAACGGCCATGGCGGGCGATCACCCCGTCCGGCGCAGCGCGTGGGCGATGGTCTGCCGGCTCACGCGGTACGCGGGCAGCGCAGCGCTGGTGACGCCGATCAGGACCGACAGCAGCAGCCCGATGGCGATGGTCTCGGGCTCGACGACAAAGATGGGAAAGAAACCCTGGGTGTGCTTCCAGACGTCGACCAGGGAGTAAAAAAGCCGGGCGCCGAGCGTCCCCAGAAGGCCGCCCGCCAACGCGATGCCGGCCGATTCGGCCACCAGAAGGCCCAGGAGCCGACGCCGGGTGAACCCCAGCGTCTTCAGGATGGCGATTTCCCGCGCACGCTCCCGGATGGACATGGCCATGGTGTTGGCGGTGACGAGCAGGATGGTGAACACCACCACGCTGGAGATGCTGCTGATCAAGGTCTTGATGTTGCCCAGCATGGCCACGAAACCGAGCTGGAATGCACGCTCGGTCTCCGTCTTGGTCTCGGCGTCGCTGTTCTTGAACATGGCATCGACGCGCTCGGCGATCACCGGCACCTCCGCCGCCGAGGCCGCCTTCAGCCAGAAGGTGCCCACCTTCCCAGGCCGGCCCAGCGCCTCGTCCAGGTAGGCGTGGTGGAAGAAGAAGGCCGTCTCGTCCAGCCCGGTGTAGATCCCGCGCAGCGTGAACTCCAAGTCCACCGGGTAGATCGTCCCCAGCAGCGTGATCTTGTCTCCCAGCCGCCACTTGAACCGCTCCGCCAGCTTGCGGCCGGCCACGGCCGCCGTCCGCTCCTTCTTGAACGCGGCAAGCTGCTCGGGTGGGACGCGGTTCTCATTGAACATCGGGAAGAGCGTCTCGGGGTCGCAGCCGAAATTGGCGAAGAAGTTCCGCTCGTCCACGTAGAGGCCGCCGAACCAGCTCAGCGCGTGCACCATCCGAACCCCGGGCACACGTTTCAGCTTCTCCAGGTAGGATTCGGGGAGCGGGTCGCCCAGCGAGCTTGCCCGTCGCACCACCAGGCGCAGATGCTGATCGCCATCCGGCGATTCCCGACCCAGCTCGGTCAGCACCGTCATCAAGGTCGACAGCAAGAACAACGACAGCGCGATGCTCAGGATGGTCAGGACCGTCCGTCGACGATTTCGCGTGATATTTTTCCAGATAAAGCCAAGCGCGCCCATCTGGTCCCCGTCCGTCCACCAGCCACACGCCGCACATCCGATCGTCGGACGTCCAGAATACGAGAGAGAGGCCCGATCGTCAACGCGCCCCCACCCTCTCCCTCCCCCTGTCGCTATCCCTGTCGCTGTCGGTTCGTCGCCATCACTTCCACGGCGTGAGCCACCAGAAGGCCTTGCGCGCCACCTCCCCGGCCGTCACCACCGGGGTCCGCGCCACCTCGCGCTCCCCCACGCGCACGATCAACGCCCCCACGACCTGTCCCTTGGCCAGCGGCGCCGCGAGGTTGGGCTGGATCTCCACGCTGGTCTTGAGCGCGTCCTTCTCTTCGCGCTTGATCAGGATCTGGACGTCGTTGGCGGCCAGTGGCCGGAACGGCCCCTTGGCCCGTGCAATCCGGACCTCTGTCCCCACCGGGGCGCCGGCCTTCACCACACTCACCTCGGTGAACCGGTTGAACCCCTCGCCCAGCAGTCGCGCGGCCTCGGTGAAGCGCGCCTGATTCGTGGGAGCGCCCATGACCACGGCGACCAGCCGCAGGTTCCCTCGCTTGGCGGTGACCGCCACGTTGTATCCCGCCTCGGCGAAGTGGCCAGTCTTGAGTCCGTCCATACCGGGGAACTTGCCGATCAGCTTGTTGCTGTTCCGCAGGATGAAGCTCCCGCCTCGGAAGGGGGCCTCGGGCGTTCCCGTCCAGCGCAGGACATCCGGATACTTGAGCAATTCCATTCCGAGCCGCGCCATGTCCCTGGGGGTAGTCACGTCCCCGGCCTGTCCCGGAGATGGGGGCAAACCGTGGACCGAACCAAACTTGGTCTGGGAGAGCTTCAGCGAGCCCGCCCGATCGTTCATCCGCTGGATCGTCGCCTCCACGCTCCCCGTGAGGCGCTCAGCCAGCGCCGTGGCCGCATCGTTGGCCGACCCGATGAGCAGGCCCGCCAACATGTCCTCCACCGAGAAGCTCTCCCCCTCCTTCAGATAGACCTGCGAGCCGCCCATCTTGCTCGCCAGCCGGGACGTCTGCACCGGATCGGCCATCGTGAGCTGCCCCTCCTTCACCGCCTCCATCACCAGGAGGGCCAGCATCATCTTCGTCATGGAGGCCGGCGCGCCGGGACGATCCGGGTCCTGGCTCGCCAGTTCTTCGCCCGTGGTGGCGTGGATCACGATCCACGACGGCGTCGCGGGGCCGGCAGGCGCTTTCGCCCGTGGCCCGGGCTGCGCCGCCGCCGGCTTATCCGCACGTCCACGCAGCCGAGCAGCTAGGGCAGGCTGCACGTCCACGCAGCCGAGCAGCTAGGGCAGGCTGCACCAGCCACGCCAGCGCCCCTGCCAGCAGCAACAACACGGCTGCGATTCGCACAGACCGACGATCTCCCGCCCGCCGCACCCCGACCGCATCCGCACCGCATCCGTTCATGCGTGTCCTCCGTCCGCCGCAAGACCGCATCGCGTCACACCCGCCGACCGGCCTTGCGCCAAAGAGAAACGGGGCCGGCCGACAGGCCAACCCCGTTCGTTGACATGGTGGGCGCTGCTGGGATCGAACCAGCGACCTCCGCCGTGTGAAGACGGCGCTCTAACCAGCTGAGCTAAGCGCCCATGTCCTTGAAAATCAATGAGTTTCGCCTGTCTAACCTTTTTCTATCCGGCCTGAAGTAGCAGCAGGGTAGCTCAAAGAGAGAATCCGGTCAAGCCGTTTTACCGTCTCCAGGAGCAACGTCGGACTCGGGTGCCAATACCGTTCCATGCCGTCTCAGGGTGATTGACGGTCCTTTGACATGAAGTAGGCGATGACATCCACGATGACCGCCCCATCCCCATTCCGCAGCTACAACAAGTTGTTTCGGAACGAACGTCCCCTATTAAGGCGAATCGCTCACTCTCCCCCTCGGGGCCTGTGGGCGACCCGAATGCGACCCGGTCGAACGACGACGAAGCTGCCGACCAACTTCTCCCCTCGCTGCTCCACGAGGTGGCAGACCACCTGCGGAAGCTCCGCCCGAAACATTGCAGGAAAACGGATGAAGATCACGCCGGCTGCGGCTCGTTGCTCCGCAAATACCAACTGCCCGAAATCCTTGTCTTCGGTGAGGAGAACGGCACCCTCCCGGACCGCCATCGCGATGACCCTCTCGTCGGGCACTCCGGCAGCCACCTCCCCCACCGCCGTTACCACGTGCCCTTTCGCACGGAGCGCCCGCACCACGGCGAAATCGCAGCTCTCGTCGGCCAGAAAGCGCATCCCTATTTCCGCGCCCGTTTGCGGTCCTCTGCTACCAGCACCGTTTCCTCATGGGCGAGCGTGTCGGCTGCATAGCCGATCGCCGCGTGGATGTCGTCCCGCGTCAGGCGGGGATACGCGTCGAGAAGATCGGCCGCCGTTGCTCCTTCGCTCAGTTTGCGGAGGATCAGTTCGACGGGAATGCGCGTCCCTCGAATGATGGGCTTGCCCAGCATCACTTTCCGGTCAACCGTGATCCGATCCGTGATCGTCATCGTCCACTCCCTCAACGCTCGTCGCGATGCCGGGCCGCTGCCGCATTCCGCCCTGCGCGGCCGTGGAAATTATGAGACATAACGCCAACAGCGCTATTCGCGTTCCTCTTGTGCACTATGTTGCGTTGTCCGGAGATGCTTGTCAATTCCGAATAGTTTCCACCGTGATCGTCGGCCAGGACGTGGCCCGCAACACAAGTAGCCCACTCGCCCAGTTGCCCCGCCTCCTCCTGTCCGCTGTCCCTGCTCGGCCCTCATCAACTTGTTGACTCGGAGCCCGCTGCCTCCTGCCAACTGGTTTCCGCGGGGCCGGACTTCCACCGGCGAGTGCCAGAGAATCCACGGCATACGGCCCGGAACCGTCCGTTGCGTCTGACCGCCGTCGGGTGAGGAGCGTGTCTTTCTGTCCGTTTAGTCAACAACGTCCCCCAACACATGCCGAATAGACTTCTCCCGCCGCGCATGCGCCGAGATCTCCTTGATCGGCAGATCGACCTCGATGAGGCGCTTCGGATACCTGACGGCACCTTCACCGGTCATTGCTGGCACCGATTTTTCAACTCAGTCATCTGCTGCCGCTCTCCCTGTTGCAGTGTCGCCTCAGTACCTCGATCCCCAGTGTGGCGACTTGGGGTGTAGCTTGGGGTGCGACTTGGGAGGTACTTGGGGCCACCCTCCTGTGTCCGGCCCTTCCCCTGCACCTCCGCCGTCCCCCCCGGGGTTCGGTCGAAAAACGTATTGCCTTCCTCCCCTATCCCTTCTACTTCAGCTTCGCTAGGTACTCGATTCCCGCTTGGGGCAGCCTTGAGCCCCAAAGATCTCTGCAGCGTCTGCCGATCCATGTCACCCTTCATCACTTGCAGAAGTCGTAAGACTTGGGGTGTACTTGGGGTGCGACTTGGGGTGTACTTGGGGTGTACTTGGGGTGCGACTTCCCCGGTACTTCCCTGGTACTTCCCTGGTACTTGGGGGGTGACTTCACCTGCAACTTCACCTGTGACTTGCCCTGTGACTTGCGCGGTACTTGCGCGGTACTTGCGGGGTGACTTGCTTGTTTGACTGGGCCTCGATCAGGGCCCGCACCTCCGGGTTCGGCCGAAAGATGGCACGTCTGGGGTCACACGTCTGGGGTCAGGTCTTGAATTGTGCGTGCCTTGTCCGTCATGCTGAGGGCGACCGCGTCAATTAGTCGATAGGAAGGTCGGAAGGACAGCCGGCGGCTGGCAGCAGGCAGATGGCAGCAGGTTCCTAGTGGGCAAACAGAGACAACGGGAGGGGAGAGGGGGCACGGGAGCGGAACTCGCCTTGATCCGGCGGCGGCCGACGACTTTTGCTCTTGCAATCGTGCACTCCAAATGCATAATTGCACAGAGAGGAGAGCGCGTATGGCCACCCGCTACATCCCCCGCACCCTGGAGCCCGTCCTGCGGCTGGCCGCCCGGGAGTTCCCGGCGGTGGTGCTCACGGGCCCGCGCCAGGCTGGGAAAACGACGCTGGTCACCCGCCTGTTCGGCCGCCGCGCCCGGTATGTGTCCCTGGAAGCCCCGGATGTGCGCGCGGCGGCCGCCGCGGACCCCCGGGGGTTCCTGGACCTGTATCCGCCGCCGGTGATCCTCGACGAGGTCCAGTACGCGCCGGACCTCTTGCCATACATCAAGGAGCGGATCGACGCCCGACGAGCGACCGCCGGACAGTATCTCCTGACGGGGTCGCAGAACCTGCTCCTGATGGCGCAGATCACCGAATCGCTGGCCGGCCGCGCGGCCACCCTGCGACTCTTGCCTCTCTCGGGTCGCGAGCTCGCGGGCCAGCCCGACCGGCCGTTTCCCTGGGAACGGACCCTCACGACCCGCCAGGCCCCGCCGCGGCGCGCCTTCTGGCACCATGTGCTCCGCGGCGGCTACCCGGAACTCGCGGCCCACCCGAAGCGGGAGGCGGCCCTCTGGCATGGCAGCTACATCCAGACCTACCTGGAGCGGGATGTGCGCATGCTGCGCCAGGTCGGCGATCTCACCCTCTTCCAGGCCTTCCTGCGAGCGCTGGCAGCCCGGAGCGGCCAGCTCCTCAACCTGACCGACCTGGCCCGCGACCTCGGCGTCGCGGTGAACACCGCCAAGGCGTGGCTCTCGATCCTGGAAGCCACCCACCAGGTGCGCATCGTGCGCCCCTACTTCGCCAACCTCGGCACGCGCCTGGTCAAGACCCCCAAGGTGTACTTCACCGATACCGGGATCCTGTGTTTCCTGGCCGGGCTGCGGGACGCGGCCCACGCGGCCGCCGGCCCGATGGCCGGCGCGATCTTCGAGACCGCCGTCCTGGCGGAGCTGGTGAAAGGTCTGGGCCGACGCGGCCTCGACCCCGACGTGTACTTTTGGCGCACGTCCACCGGCGTGGAAGTGGATTTCGTGGTGGACACGGGGTCCGCTCTCATTCCCATCGAGGTGAAGACGTCCGCCACCCCGCGCCCGGCGATGGCCGCGGGGATCGTCACCTTCCGGGACCTGCTCGGCGCCAAGGCCGCCCCCGGCTACGTGGTCCACGCCGGCGATGTGCGACTTCCCCTCGCCCCGGGTGTTACCGCCCTGCCGTTCGCGGAACTTTAGTCAGCATGATTGGAATACGACTCGCGAATCCTGCGGGACTGAGATTTCCGGTGATTGGCACCAAGGCAGCGGTTGGATATTCTGGCCTTGCCCGTGTTGCGTGGAGGCGCCCATGAAGAAACCGCGCGATGGCCGCGTGCACGCCATCCTGAAGCTTGCAGCCGATGACCCCGAACGGGAGCTGGAGTTCGAGCTGGCGTACCTGCGCAGCCTGACGACGCAGGAGCGGTTCACCCTGATGTGCCACAAGTCCCGCGAACTCGTCGAATCCTTGGCGAGGCATGGACACCGAACACCTGTTGCAATCGCTAAACGCCCATAAGGTCCGGTACACGGTCATCGGCGCGACCGCGCTCCCGGTCCACGGCTACGCCCGCGCCACGCTCGACATCGACATCTTTATCGACCCCCCCAACGCCCGACGAACGCTCGCAGCGCTGGCTGACGTCGCTTACGACGTCTCCGACGCACGCATGCATGGGGTCAGGTCTTGTACTGTGCGTAACTAGCCGTTCATGCAAAGGGCGAACGCGTCAATTGGTCAACTGGGCGATCAGTGGATTAGGGAAAAGCAGGAAACGGCGGGCAGAAGTCAGAGGTGGTTGGTGACGGGCAGCTTGCCCATGACTAAACAGTCACGTCGACGTCGCGGACCTCGGCGTCTTGTGCCAGCTCGACCGCAACCGCCAGATACTCCCGGATCGCCTCCCGGATGTTCTCGAGGGCCTCAGTCTCGATGGCACCCTTCGACCAGCAGCCGGGCAGTCCGGGCGCGGAGACACAGATTGGCGCAGGAGAATCGGGTTTTTCAGCAGCCTGCTAAGCGCCCGCCGCGCGTTTTCCAAACCTCGGTTGCGCGTGGGGGCCATTTACGTACCATCGCACCGTCGTTGGTCCACCAGTTTTTCGCACCGGGGACGGCCTACCCCCAGGCGATACAGTTGAGCATCAGCGGGGTGGCGAGGTCTTCGTGGGCCGGCAGAACGCGGACCCGAAAACCGTGGCGGCCCGCGTCGCGCCCCGACAGCGTCCCGCCGAACACGAAGACGCCGTCTCGCATCGCGCCCTCGACCTTCATTTCCGACACGGCCGGATCGAGGATCTCCCCCTGCCCGTCGATCGGCCCGGCGTACAGCGCAACCGCGACGTCTTCCGGACGCAGGGCACCCAAGGCGACGTCGGCCTGGACCGCGCGTGTGTCGCCGGCCGCCAGCGACGCGACCGTGTCGGCGCGCACGGCCCGGACGGCGACGTCCTTCCAGGCCGCCCGGACTCGCTCCCGCCAGGACGCGAGGGTGCGCGCCCGTGCCAGGCTGTCCGCCGCCAAGCGCTCCCACCGCCGGCCGGCGGGAACGTACAGCAGGTCGGTATACTCCCGCACCATGCGGGTGGTGCTGAAGACCGGGCAGACCGTCCGCATGGCGTGCTTCATGCGGCGGATCCAATCGCGCGGCAACCCGTCCCGGGTCCGGGCGTAGAACATCGGCACGGCCTCATTCTCCAGGATCTGGTAGAGAGCCTGGCTTTCCACCTGGTCCTGGTAGCCCGTATCCTCGTACTCCTCGCCGCGCCCGATGGCCCAGCCGTTGGCACCGTCATAGGCCTCGTCCCACCAGCCGTCCAGGATGCTGATGTTGATCGCGCCGTTGGCCGTGGCCTTCATCCCGCTGGTACCGCTGGCCTCCAGGGGGCGGCGGGGCGTGTTCAGCCACACGTCGACGCCCTGGTACAGGTATCGGCCGACCTTGATGTCGTAGTCCTCCAGGAAGACGATGCGCTGGCGGAACTCGGGTTGACGCGCGAAGTGGACCACCTGCCGGATGAAGTCCTTGCCCTCGTGGTCGGCGGGATGGGCCTTCCCGGCGAAGATGAGCTGCACCGGCCGCTGCGGGTCGGACAGGATCCGGCCGAGCCGGGCGGGATCCCGGAAGAGCAGGGTGGCGCGTTTGTAGGTCGCGAAGCGCCGGGCGAAGCCGATGGTCAGGGCCTTGGGATCCAGGACCTCCTCGGCCAGCTCCCGCTCGGCCGGGGGGGCGCCTCGCTGCTCCAATTGCATCCGGAGCCGCCGCCGAGCAAAGCCCACCAGTCGCTCGCGCCGGCGTTCGTGGGTGCGCCACAGCTCGGCATCCGGGATCTGCTCGACCCGCTCCCAGACCGACTGATCGGCAGGATGGGAGACCCAGCGCGGCCCAAGGTACGCGTCGAACAGACCGGCCATGTCCTGGGACAGCCACCCGCGCACGTGCACGCCGTTGGTGATGGACGTGATCGGCACATCATTCACCGGCACCTCGGGCCACAACCCGCTCCACATCCGCCGCGACACCCGCGCATGCAGGGCGCTCACGCCGTTGGTGGACCCGGAAAGCCGGATAGCCAGCACGGCCATGGAGAACGGTTCGTTGCCGTCCGCCGGATTCTGGCGACCCAGCGCCAGGAATGCCTCCCGGGTGAGCCCGAGCTGCGCGTAGGTCGGACCGAAATACCGGTCCACCAGATCCGGCGGGAAGACGTCGATGCCGGCGGGAACGGGCGTGTGGGTGGTGAAGACGTTGCTGGCCGCCACCACTTCCATGGCCTCGGCAAACCGGACGCCGAACTGCTCCATGTTCTGTCGGATCCGCTCGGTGGCCAGAAAAGCCGCGTGCCCCTCGTTCATGTGGCAGACCGTGGGCTGGATGCCCAGTATCTTGAGGGCCCGCAATCCCCCCACGCCCAGGACGATCTCCTGTCGGATCCGCAGGTCCTTGTCGCCGCCGTAGAGACTGGAGGTCACCGCGCGGTCCTCGGGCCGGTTGGTCTCCACATCCGTATCCATGAGATACAGCGGGACGCGGCCGACCTGGGCCCGCCATACCTGCACCTGCACGGTGCGCCCAGGGAACTCCACCGCAACGGTCACCGGGGTGCCGTCCGGCTGTCGCTCCAGCGACAGGGGGAGCGCATGGAAGTCGGCCTCCGGATACTGCTCCTGCTGCCAGCCGTCGGCGTTCAGGTACTGGCGGAAATACCCTCGGCGATAGAGCAGCCCCACCGCTGTCAGGGGGATGCCCAGGTCGCTGGCCGACTTGAGATGGTCGCCCGCCAAGATGCCGAGGCCGCCCGAATACACACGGATCCCCTCCACGATGCCGAACTCCGCGCTGAAGTAGGCCACCTGCAGGCCGTTCTTCCCGTGGGTCTGCGCGAACCAACTCGGCCGCTCCAGGTAGTTGGAGAGCCGCGCGCCGACCCGCTCGAGCATGGCCAGGTATCCCTCATCGGTCGCCAACTCGGCCAGCCGCTCCTGGGACACCAGACCCAGCATCCGGATCGGATTGGCATAGCACCGCTCCCAGAGCATGCGGTCCAGATGCCGGAAGACATCGATCGCCTCCGGGTCCCAACACCACCACAGGTTCATCGCGATCCGGAAGAGTCCCTGAAGTTGGTCCGGGATGCGCGGGACGACGGTGAAGCCATGGACAGGAATCACGGGGGCCTCCTTGATGGGGACACCTTCCCCAGGCGGCGGAGCCGGGGCATCAATGGTCGTGCCCGGCGGGGGTGCCCCTGGGTCGCACCCTCGCATGCGATCGCGCGAGAGCATACTGCCAGGCGACCCGCTGAGCAAGCGAATGTCGCATGTGATCTTTCAACTTGCCTTCCCCAAAAACGATCGCTAGTCTTCTTCCGGCAATTCGTTGCATCCCCATGCCCAATGATTGGTCATGGGAAATTGGTCATTGGTCATTCGATCCGGGTTATGCGCGAATCCTTCGGGAATGATCCGGGCAGGGACACCGGGACACACGACGCGATGGGTCTGCGCCGGAAGGCAGAGGGAGCGATGCACATGGAGACGGAACGCCGTTCCAGCACGGTGGAAGAACTCGAGCAAAAAGTCGCCCGCGCGGAACAGGTCAAAGAGATCATCAATCGGATCCATTCCGCCAAGGATCTGGACCATATCGTGGTGGACCTCAAGGATGAGATCCTCCAGGTTCTCGACGCCGAGCTGCTGACGCTGTACGTCGTGGACGCCGAACGACGCGAGATCTACTCCAAGTTTCTCGATATCAACAAGATCCGCGAGATCCGCGTCCCCATCAGCGAGCAGAGCATCGCCGGCTTCGCCGCCAAGTTCCGCCGCCCCGTCAACATTGCGGACGCCTACAGCCGCGCCGAGCTTCGCGCCATCAGCCCGGCGCTCACGTTCGACAGCTCCTGGGACCGGAAGAGCGGATCCCGCACCAAGCAAATCCTGACCTACCCCATCGTGGCCGATGGTAAGTATCTGATGGGCGTGATCCAGCTCGTGAACAAGAAGGGCGGCGGACGATTCACCCAGAAGGATGAGGACGCGGTCGCCGAGCTNGCCCAGACGCTGGGGATCGCCTTCTTCAACCGACTCAAGGTCTCCCGACGGATCCCCACCAAGTTCGACTACCTGGTGGCCCACAACCGGATCACCCAGGCCGATTTGGAGCAGGCGATCCGGGAGGCGCAGCAGGGTCAGGTTGACGTTGAAACGGTCCTGCTGGAGCAATACCAGGTCCCCAGGGCCGACGTCGGAAAGTCCCTCAGCCAGTTCTACCGGTGTCCCTTCATCGAATACGACGGCGCGACGAGCCTCGATCCGACGCTGCTCGTCAGCGTGAACCCCGAAACCCTACGGAACAACGGCTGGATCCCCCTGAAGCACGACAAGGACGGCGTCCATATCCTGAGCGACGACCCAAACAACCTGAATCGCATCCAGGATATCAAGCGGGCCTTCCCCGGCCGGCCCATCCGGTTCGCCGTCGGTCTGCGCGCGGATATCCTGCGATTTCTCGATGCGGTGACCGGCCCTGCCGGTCACACCCCTGACGACGCGTCCGATGCGGACACGCCGAGCCGGTCTGTCGATGCAGAGGCCCCGGTCTCCGTCGTGACCGCGCCGATCGCCTGCGAAGGGGCCGCGGAAGACACGGTGGACGAGGCGGTCGGCAACCGGAAGCCGGAGACACCGACGGAGCCGACCGCACCGGAACACGAGTGCGGCTCCTGGGCAGCGAGCGAAGCCGGCATCGCCCGGGTCGCCGATCAGATCATGCGCGACGCCTGCCGGGTCGGGGCGTCGCACGTGCACCTCGAGCCGCAGGGGAGCCAGCGGGCGTGCGTCATCCGTTTCCGGGTGGACGGTCTGTGTGTCGAGCACACCACGGTGCCGGCGGCAGACGGGCTGGCCCTAGTGGCACGCTGCAAGACCGCGGCCGGACTCGATCCCGCCGAACGGAGCGCGCCCCAGGAAGGCCGGGGAACGTACGTCGTTGACAACCAGGAGGTCGCCCTGCGCGTCGTCACGCTCCCGACGGCCGGGTCGAACGAGGACCTGGTGATGCACCTCCTGCCGGCGAGCGTGCCCCTGTCGCTGGACCAACTCGGTCTCGCCGAGCGGACCCTGCTCGCCGTTCACGCGATCGCGTCCAAACCCGCTGGCCTGTTCCTCTGTGGAAGCCCGCCGGGCGCCGGCGCCACCACCGCGCTGGGCGCCATCCTGGGCGCCGTGAATGCGGTCGAGCGCAAGGTCTGGAGTATCCAAGACCCGATCGAGACGGCGCACGCCGGNCTGCGCCGGGTCCAGGTCCAGCCCGCGCACGGCGTGACCGTCGGCGCGGCCGTCCGCGCGGCGCTCCGGGCCGACCCGGACGTGATCGCGGTGGATGCCGTGCGGACCCGGGACACCTGGGATGCGCTTCTCGAGGCAGCGCTGGCAGGCCATCTGGTCCTCGGCACGCTGCGCACGAGCGGCGCCGTGGAGACCGTTTCACGCCTGCTCGACCTGGGACTGGACGGCTTCGGCATCGCCGACGCCCTGGTGGGGGTGCTGGTCCAGCGGCTGTGCCGGGCGGTCTGCGCAAAATGTCGCGAGGCGTACCATCCGCCCAAAGAAGAGTTTGACGAGCTGGCGCGGGTGTGCGGCGAGGCGGTCCTGGAGAAACTCGGGTACGCGTACACGGACGGCCTGGTCCTGTTTCGCGGCACGGGATGCGACCTCTGCCGGGGCAGTGGGCTCCACGGCCGGCTCGGCCTGCACGAGCTGCTCCTCGGGACCGACCGGGTCAAGCGCGCCATCCAGAAGCGCGCCACCGTCGAACAGCTTCGGAAGGCGGCCTTGGACGAGGGGATGGCCACGCTTCTACAGGACGGGGCGGTCAAGGTGCTGCAGGGTCACACGACCCTCCAACAGGTCAGGGCGGCGACCATCGCGTAGCGGGTGGCCCGCGTGACGCCGCCGTGGCGACATCCGCGGGCCGCGAAGACTCAGCCCCGTCGGCCGGGGAACCGGTCGATCCCCTACTCCTCCACCACCGCATTCAGCATCCGGTGAGTCGCGTCGGCCAGGCGTGGCGGG
>JGI20214J51650_10001228_pt1 | contig 16293 bp, 20 predicted proteins | sample WetSurMetagenome_FD_51650 | JGI IMG/M metagenome (IMG submission 51650) | reverse complement strand
TTTCTAAAAAAAGTAAAATGGAGAAAAGGTCAGCATCAATAGCTAAACCCTTGACTTTTGCCAGAGTTATGGTATTTTATATCGAATATGAACGAAGTAGATGTCAATAGCAATTCGGAGAAAATACCTCAAAACAATACGGTAGAATGCTTTCTTTACAGTAATTCTCTGAAGAGAATTTCTAATTTTGCAGAAGAAGCCAAAAACCATTATATTCAAGTGTCTCCTCAATTAAATATATCGCGTAAATCTCTTTATCAGGAAGAAATTTCAACGTCAATAAGCGAAATAGAGAAAAACTATAAATTATATGCTCAGATAGCGGAAGAACTAAAAGAGGGAAGAGTTGTTGAAATAGTTCCCTTTGGTCCGTCAGCTGCCTTAATGATGAATACTCCGTCCCATGAATCCTATATTCTATTTGAGCCAAGGGCGAAAGATTGGTCGTTGGGATCAAATTTGACTGAAAGAGACATTGATAGATTAATAAAAACTATGCTTCCTGATACTGTTCCCGGGGTGGAACATGAACGGGCAAAGAAAATAAAGAACAACTTGGAGTCAGGAAAAACAGTATCGCTGAAATTTTATAAATAAAGTCCTCTTTTCAAAAGTATATTTACGTGGTAGACTCTCAATATGATTTTGTCCCGCCGGGTGGGACATCATCAAATTTAATATGATTCTGTCGGATAAGGATATTAAGAAGGCTTTAAAGGAAAAGAGAATTGCTATTTCTCCCGCGCCTGATTTCAAAGAACAGCTTGGATCTTGCTCGGTTGATCTAAGGTTGGGAAATGTTTTCCGGATTTTTGAGTACAGCAAAAATGCCTACATCGATCCTTCAAAAAAAGATTACAGCAATGAAATCACAAAAGAAGTTAGGATTAAAAACGGCGAGAAATTTATTATGCAACCGGGGGATTTTGTTTTGGCAGTAACTCTTGAGAATGTCAAAATCGCGCCTGATTTGATGGGAAGACTTGAAGGGCGATCTTCTCTGGGAAGATTGGGACTGGTAGTCCATTCGACAGCTTCGATATTTGATCCCGGATGGGATGGGAAGCCGGTTCTTGAGCTTGGAAATTTGGGGCGCATGGCAATCTCGTTGACCTGCGGAATGAGAATTTGCGCCATGACCTTTGAAGAATTGTCCTCAGTTGCCGAAGTGCCGTATGTCAAGAAAAAAGCGGCAAAATATATTTTTCAGAGCGGACCGATGGAATCCAAAATCCACGAAGATAAAAAATAGTTATTTTTTGCGAAAAACTCCTTGATACTCTAATGGTAAAAGTGGAGCAATACACTCTCCGCCTAAATAGTTTCTTACGTCCTCCGTGGTTGCTGCCCGTCCCGTCTCTTCTTGTATTTTAAGTTGCATTTCAGTTTGTGTTATTGGCATTCCCACTTTTATGTTTACCAGACTCTTCGGATTTTTCTCGAGAAACAGAGATCTTAGCGCTGCTGAGGTGGGAAGGTGTTTGCCCTTTGTATTGATTCGATTTGGTCCCCATGACCCGAAAGGTACAAAAACCAACTCTGCGCCATTTTTTGTTAATAGTTTGAAAATATCATCTAAGTCTTCAATAAGCGGTTGCATTCCGTTTCTTTTTCCGTTGGTAAATCTTCCTCCGTCAACAGATCCCTCCACGAATATTTCAAGAATCTCATTCTTTGCTTTGGCAATTTTAATTAGTTCTCTCATGAAATGAATATTTTCACTTTTTTCCATGTGACGTCTTGCTTGATCATTCTTTGTTACGCAGGTTAAGATGGATAAATGATATTTTGAGAGATGAGTCTTTTCTGCCCGCTCAAGTATTGACTGTAAAAACGCATCTTGTAATCCATCTCCTATGGATTTGGCAACAATCAATCTGCTGCGTGTGAGCTGATTTTTAGGAGATCTGTCCGAATTTACAGTGTCCAAGACCATCTTTGACATAAACATCATCTCTATTCCGTTGGCATGATCATAATGATCAGAAACGACTACCGCTAAAGCTTTAGGATTTTTCATTTTTTCAGTAAGAGTTTCTCTGAAATTCATGGGAATCTCAGGCGTAATTAAAGGCATCCATTTTTTGTCCACTCTACTAAGAAGAGGACCTGCGATCACAGCCATAAAAGGTTTTGCCAAAGTTGTTCCCAGTTTTTGCTTAGCTTTCTTTTTTATGGATGGTTTTTCCTGCTCTCGGGGCGCAAACATACTTCTTGATTCAGGGTCCATATCCGCGCACGAGACCTCGTCTAGAAAATCAAAAAGAGGATCAAAAAAAGGCTTTTGTTTAGGTGGTGCCAAGGGTGATTCGAATAATGTTTTCGGTTCGGTTCCCGTAAGTTTTGTCTTAGAGGAATCTTTCAGAGGGTCAGACTGCGCGTGCTTCTCAGTTTCAAGGGACATAGCAACACCTCTCAAAAATGATTTGTCCGACCATCTTAGCACACTTTGGAAATTGTTTCCAGGACATTCAATATGTTATGATTGGAAAAGTTTTATGGTTTGCGGACCATACTGAGTTTATAGAACGTATGAAATATCACGTTGAGCTGGACATTGAACTCAAGAGAAATCCCTATAGAGGAAAATATATTGCCATTGAGGGAATGGATGGGAGCGGGAAATCGACGCAAGTTGAACATCTGGCGAAATATTTTAGAAAACAAGGAAAAGAAGTGGTTCAAATCAGGGAACCGAGGAAAACAGGTTTGATAGGAGACATTGTCCAGAAAGTTCTGGTAGGAGAAACGAAAATTTCACCGACCGCGCTTCAGTATTTGTTCTCAACCGACAGGGTATTAAATCAGGAAGAAACCATAATTCCCGCTCTTAAAAACGGTAAGATTGTCGTTTCCGACAGATGCTTCTGGTCGGCAATTGTTTACGGAATTCTGGATAAAACCAGCGGAGAATATAATTCCGAAAATACGGATTTTTTATTGATTGCGCATTCTATTTTGTCAATGTATCACCAATTTTTGGTTCCTGATTACACTTTCTATTTAAAAATTCCGCTGAAAACAGCTCTTGCCAGAATTCGCGAAAAGGACGACGTAAAAGAAATCTATGAAGATGAAGAAAAGCTAAAAAAAGTAATGGATGGATATAATTGGCTGACGGAAAAATTTGCCAATGAAATAATTACAATTGACGGCGAACAGTCGGTTGAGAAAGTGACGAAGGAAATAGTATTAAGTATTAAGCATGAGTGAAGCAGCAGGAAAACAAGAAGCGCCAATAAATAAATCAAATTTAGATATTGAAAAAAGCAAAGTGCTTAAAGCATCTAAAATGTCAGATGAGGAGATTCCTGTAATTGCCAATGTGACAGGTATAAATAGTAATACTGTGGATTGGTATCGGGATGAGCAAAGGATGTTTGAGTCGATTGGAAAAGGTGGTACGGCAGATATAAAAGGAGTAGACGTAACTTGGTTGGAAATTTATTACAACGTCCATCCGGATGAGGCAAAGTGTCCTGAAGCGCATAAGGCGTTCAGGGCTTTTAGAAGCCATTATATTGGAAGCTATAATATAACGCATGATGATAAAATTAGTCCTGAGGATTTTGAGAAACTGGATAAATTTTTTGCCTTGAAAGCAAAAACAGAAAAAGGAGAAACAAAATGATTTTAAATCCGAAATTATTATTGAAATTGGTCAAAACAAAAAAACTCGTTGAAGGTTTGTCCGAGCGCGAACTGACGAATCCCGAAGGAACGGGTTTTGATTTGCGGCTTGGAGAGGTTTATAAAATATCAGGCTCTGCATTNTTGGGCGAGACACACAGNCAAACTCCNGANATTGAAACGATAGAAACTTATAAAAAAGGTCAGATAAGAACTATCAAAATAAAACCCGGTGATTTTTTTCTGGTCAAGACAATTGAAAAAATTAATCTGCCTGTAAATTTGTCGGCAGTAATTATTCCCAGAACTACAACCTTCCGTTCGGGCATATTTATCCGCACGGGACCTGTCCAGCCCGGATATTCGGGAGAATTAACCTTTGGCCTCAAAAATGAAGGGCCGGTTACAGTGGAAATAGAAATGGGAGCAAGATTTGTACATTTAATCTTTCACGAAATCAAAGGTGAAGGCCGAAGGTACCGCGGCCAATGGCAAGGCGGAAGGGTCACGACAAAGAAAAGAGAAAAACAAGTTTAAATTTAATGACTACAATTGCGGATTTAGAAAAAGAAATAGAAAAGATCAAACAAAGAAATAAAAAAGTGGAGCTGGATAAAAATTGGGAAACAAGTCTCGCGAGAAGAGGATTGTTAGTAGTTTTTACCTATCTCGCGATTGGTTTATATCTAAATGCAATAAATGTCGGAAATCCCTGGCTCAACGCAATCGTTCCCTCAATAGGATTTCTGTTATCTACTTTAACTTTGCCTTATTTTAAAAATTTATGGATCAAATTCAACCAGGAAAAAGAAGAATAAATGTGAGATTGATCACTACGGTATAATTTCTTTCCCCTTCGTGATCTTTACATTTTTTTTAGAATCCGCTACCATACGCGCATGAGCGCCTTAGAAATGAATCCCTCGAAGTCCGGCATGGGCCAGGAAGCGGTTAGCTCTACTGATCGCAGGAAGATGGTTTTGCAGAGATTAAGGGAGAAATATAAAAATAATGTAGAGGTGGGCTTAGATGAAATTAAGTTAGCAATGGAGGGAGATCAGGCTTTGGAGGGTATATTTAGGGGATTTTCGAGGATAACTTACGGTTCAAATGAGACCTCTGCCAGAAAAACATGGGGAAAACAAGTTGAAGAGAAAACAGCAATAATTAACGCTATTGACGATAACGATATGGCTAAAGTTGAAAATCATCTTTCCGACAAAATAAAAAAAGCGATAAAAATGAATCCTATTGACCGATGGCTGACAAAATACTTTTTTGGGGAGGATGTGATTGGAGATGCCCAAAAAGACGTGAATATCTTAATTGAATTAAATCCGGAAAAAGCAGAAAATTTCAGGGAAAAATTAAACGCAAAAATGAAGAAACAAAATGAGAAGACAGACAAAACCGGAAAAAAATCTTAATGTTATATTTTGACCCCTTGTAAAATCTTTATAATTAAGCTAAAAACAATACTGTGAAGATTAACAACTACCGCGAAGGAGAATATCAATATTTAGATTTACTCCGTGATATTCTGGAGAACGGGCACGAAAAAAAAGAGTTTAATTCAGGAATTTCTTTAAAAAGTGTCTTCGGCAGGCAATGCCGCTATGATCTTTCAAAAGGCTTTCCTCTTTTGACCACCAAAAAATTATTTGTCCGCGGAATTATCGAAGAACTTTTGTGGTTCCTGCGGGGCGACTCAAACATAAAATATCTGGTTGACAGGAACGTGCATATTTGGGATGAGTGGGCATATAAGCGGTTCTGCGAATCACTAAACTTAAAACTCAAAACTCGCGCCGCCGGCATAGCCTCTGGCGACGCACGGCAAAACTCAAAACTTGCAAAGAAATATAAAGATATTAAAACTCAAGAAGAGTTTATTCAAAAAATAAAAGATAATAAAGTATTTGCGAAAAGATTCGGAGAGTTGGGGCCAATTTACGGAAGACAATGGAGAAAGTGGGAGACCTCAGACGGCCGTGTAGTGGATCAGATTGCATGGGCAATAAATAAATTAAAGAAAACCCCGACCAGAAAACATATCATGATCGCTGCATGGAATCCTGAATTTGTCTATGAAATGGCAGCCTCGCGCGAGAAGTCTGTTATTCTGCCCCCATGTCATTCATTCTTTCAGATAAATGTAAATGATAAAAAAGAATTATCTTTGCAGCTTTATCAAAGGAGTTCGGATGTATTTTTGGGCGTTCCTTTTAACATTGCCAGCTACGCACTTTTGACCATGATGTTTGCTCATGTTGCAGGATTTAAGCCTGGTGAATTTGTGCATACTTTCGGAGACGTGCATATTTACGGAAACCATATGGATCAGGTAAAAGAGCAAATAAAAAGAAAGCCCCGCCCGTTCCCGAAAATGAAGCTAAATCCCAAAGTCAAAAATATAGACGATTTTAAAATAGAGGATTTTGAGTTGGTCAATTACAATCCATATCCGCCGATCAAAGGAGAAGTAACTGTAGTCGGAGGCTTCTAAAATTTACAATGAAAGAAAACATGATAAGTATTATTGTGGCCATGGATGAGAAAAGGGGAATCGGAAGGAATAACGATTTGCTTTTTCGCATTCCTGAAGATTTTCGAAGAATGACCGAGATTACCAGCGGACATCCGATTGTTATGGGAAGCAATACTTTTAAATCTTTAGGGAGAATTTTGCCCGGTAACAGAACGCATATTGTTGTAACCCGCGACGCAAAGAAAGTAAAAAACATAAGTTTTTATAAGCCTGAAGTTAAAATTGCGTCTTCCCTTGAAAACGGAATTGAATTGGCAGGCGATTGCCGAGGTGCGGAAGAAATTTTCATTTTCGGAGGAGGAAGAATTTACAACAAAGCGATGGCGAAAAAATTAGTTGACAAATTATATCTGACAATTGTTGAGGGAAACTTTCATGCCGATACCTTTTTCCCTGATTATGCAGATTTTAAAAAAGTCGTTTTTGAGAAAAAAGGAGAATCAAACGGATTAAGATATAAATTCTTGGAGCTGGAAAAATAGCGGCATATTTTTCCATCTTGTAAAGAGCAAAAGAGAGCTATATACTTGCTCATAATGATGAATGCGCTTAAAAAAACTGACCCCCAAATTTTTGACCTCATAAAACAGGAAGAAAGAAGACAGAAAGAAGTTTTGGAAATGATTCCCTCGGAAAATTATGCTTCTCCAGCGGTTCTTGAAGCTTTGGGCACAGTTTTGAATAACAAATATTCCGAAGGATATCCGAGAAAAAGATATTATCAGGGGAATAAGGTTGTAGATGAGGTAGAAATTTTAGCTCAGGAAAGGGCTAAAAAATTATTTCAAGTGCCTTTTGTTAATGTTCAGGCTTTGTCCGGCTCAGTAATGAATCTGGCAGTTTATTTTGCGCTACTGGAGCCTTTAAAGGGAAAAATTATGGGATTGGCTCTGGCTTTCGGAGGACATTTGACTCACGGACAGCCTCAATCCTCATCGGGGAAGTTTTTTCAGTCAACTCTTTACACTTTGGATAAAAACGGCAAACTGGATTTTAATGCCATTGAGAAGCAGGCGATAAAAGAAAGGCCGGATATTATTGTCTGCGGATTTACCGCTTATCCCGGAATTATTGATTTCAAAAAATTCGGGGAAATTGCGGATAAGGTGGGGGCGTATCTTCTGGCAGATATTTCCCATATCGCGGGATTGGTTGTGGCAGGAGCGCATCCTTCACCTGTCCCTTATGCTCATGTGGTTACTACAACAACCCATAAAACCCTGCGCGGACCAAGAGGCGCATTAATTATGGTGACAGATAAAGGTTTGAAAAAAGATCCGGACTTGGGCAAAAAAATTGATACGGCAATTATCCCCGGACTTCAAGGTGGACCGCATGATAACCAGACCGCAGCTATTGCCGTAGCTCTCAAAGATGCAGGTACGCCAGCATTTAAAAAATACGGAACGCAAATTGTTAAAAATGCAAAGGTATTAGCGGGAGAGCTTGTAAAATACGGATTTAATTTAATCAGCGGGGGAACAGAGAACCATTTATTATTAATTGATTTATCGAATAAAAAGGTTAATGGGACAGTAGCGGCGCTTGCTTTGGAGGTTGCGGGAATTGTCTTGAATAAAAACGCAGTTCCGAATGATAAAATGCCTCCTTTCTATCCGTCAGGAATAAGACTTGGTACTCCGGCAATTACCACCAGGGGAATGAAGGAAAAAGAAATGGTCAAAATCGCAGGATGGATCAATGAGGCTATTAGTGAAGTTTCCGGCCATCCGTTCCCAAACGATAAAGAAGCAAGAAGGGAGTTCTGGAAAAACTTCAAGAAAGAAATTATTAAAAATAAGAAATTATTGTCAATTGCAAAAGAAGTCAGGTCGCTCTGTTCAAAATTTCCCCTATTTTAGCTTTTGTTGCTTTGGAAGATTGTCGTGGGATTGGTTGCCGGACAGACAGCCGGTTTTTGGGCAATTATTTCATGCCAGATTTTAGGGAGAGGAAGTTCAATTTCATTAAGAGACTCTATTAAAGCATTGCTTTTGGCAGCATCAGGTACCTTTTCCTGTCCTTTTATGTCGTCAAAAGTTCCTCTGAAAAAAGCGGGATACCTGGAAATTGCTTCTAAAGCTTCTTTAGTCAGAAATACGGGCGTTGTTTTTTCATGGACAACAACAAGCTTCGCATTCTCAATTATTTTTTTGTAATCCTGAGGTGTAAGAATCGGCATTGAATTGCAGTCCGGGTTTCTTTCCCGTATTCCAAGCTTCTTCATAGCTAAAAGTTTCCATCGGCCCCATCTGCTGGGAGCATGATTATTGGCAATCGTAGTAAAAGCGCTGTTATAAGTCAGGTATCCTTCGGGCTTTAAGATATCAGCCATACTTTGGATGACGCTTGCTTTATCCGAGTTATCTCTAATTTCATGAAGGGCATCATGTATGCTGACGCTATCAACACCTCTTTGCGGAATTTTACCCTCGAGCAATTGTTTGAGATTTTGTCCCATACCTTCAATAAATATTACGGACAGTTTTTCCGAACTTGGAACTTCTTTTCTGGCATAATTCAATGATGTTACGTTAGGATCGATTCCGATAATTGTTCCTGATTTCTGTGTTTTTTCGGCATTTTCTCTAAAAAGTCTTTCCACCATTCCCGTGCCCGCTGCAACATCAGCATGAAAAAAACCGTCAGGAAGTTTTGAGAAAAGCATTTCGACTAATTTTTGGTTAACATCAATATATTCTTTTCTTTTGCTGAAGTCTCCGAAATCCAATTCGCGGTTCACGGGTTGTTTGTTAGCAGGACTTCCTTGAAATCCTATAAGTGATTCAGATCTANACATGTTGGAAAGTTATAACAAAGTTTAACTTTATTGTCAAATAGTATTTTAAATTCCTAAGATAAATTTATTGACAATAACTATGTTGTTTGTTATATTGTGCAGGTTATGACAAGAGGCGCAGAGTTTTTCGAAACCGCAAAACAAATGGGCATAGAGCTTGAGAGAAAACCCGCTGACAGAATTGTCGTAATCGGAACAGCCGCATTAACTCCTCTTGGCAATACGGAACAGACACTAGAGGGACTAAATACAGGCAAATCAGGAATTAAAGCATACGATGTAAGCAATTGGGCAACCAATATTGCAGGAGCAATTGATTTTGACCCCGAAAAATATGGATTCACAAAAAAGGAAATGAGAGAAAAAGCTCCTTTGACAGCCATGGCGATTGTTCTCGCAAGGGAAGCGTTAAAAAAGGCAGGATTGTTGGGCGAAGACGGTAAATTAAGAAAAGATATTAAAGGAGAAGATGTAGCAAGCTGGATGGGCAGCGGATTCGGATCATCGAATAATGTTATAGACGTGTATACCAGGATTCATTCAGCTGATGATCCGAAAGACACGTCTGAAGAAAGAGGAGCGAAGATGATAGAGAATTCAAGAAAAATACCTCCCAGATCAGGGCTGCAAACTTTTCCTGAAGAGATGAATGCAGGAGTTGCGGAAGCAATCGGAGCTGTGGGAGGGGAAGGGGGCAGTGAAGTTGCCGCATGCGCGACAGGACTGGTGAATATTTACGATGCCATAGATACAATTAAATCAGGGAGAGCAAAAATTGCCGTAGCGGGAGGAGTTGAGGATGTGCTGTCCTCTCATAAAGAAATAGGCATTGGTTTATTTGCTGCCTTGAGAGCTGTGTCTAAAAGAAACGGCGAGCCTCAAAAGGCAAGCAGACCTTTTGACAAAGACAGGGATGGATTCGTTTTAAGCGCCGGAGGCGGGGCAATAGTCTTGGCAGAGCATAAATATGCTTTGAAAATCGGCGCTCCGATTTTAGTAGAAGTATTGGGTTTTCAAAGGTCAATTGACGGGTCCGATCCTGTAAATCTCAACAGTAATGTAGTTGCAAAAACAATTCTGCGCACACTTTATAATGAAAAAACAAAAACATTTTATGATGTTGATGCAATTTTCGCTCATGCAACTTCCACAGTTGATGGGGATGTTGCTGAAGGGAAAGCATTAAAGATGGTCTTCGGAGATGATTTAAAAAATATTCCCGTTACAGCAATTAAATCCAATTTGGGCCATATGGCAGGGGGAGCAGGCGCAGTTAATGCTGTTGTGGGAATAAATTCCGTAAACACAGGGGAAATTCCGCAGATTATTAATCTTGATAATCCGGATCCTGAAGTTGCCGATTTTAATTTCGTAAGGGAAAAGTCTTTGAAGAAAGATATTAAGACGGCTCTTGTTNTGGCTTATGGATTCGGCGGACATAACGCGGTAATACTTTTTGGAAAATACGAGAAATAAATTTTACTTAACTCCCATTAATCTTTTTGCAACTTCTTTTTTTGTGACAATTGCCTCCAGCCCATTAATTTCAGCTACGATTTCCTGATTTTGATTAAAGATTTTCGCATTACCGGTGAATCCTCTTTTTGCTGCATCTGTTATTGTGGCTTGAATTTGCAAAACGTCTTTGGGAAATACTGTTCTTAAAAATTTTACAGGCCCATTTATTCCCTGAAAAAGCGGCATAGAATCATCAGAAATTTTTCCTTTTAATGCAATTAGTCCCAGTACCTGAGCTGATGCTTCTATCATTTTGTGCCCTGGAAGTACGGAAATTCCAAGATCATCATTAAAGTGTCCCTCCGTATGTCTCTTTGTGATAACCAGTCTTCCAATGCCCGATTTTTCATCATTTCTTTGAAGTGTATCGACGTAAATCGCTTCCTGTCCGTACCAGGCCGACAAAATATTTCTTGCATCTATTATATTTTCAAAAAATTCGGTATATCCCATAGGAAGATCTTGCCGTTTCAATAGCTCTGTAATTTTTTTACCGACTTCTGCTTTTGTAGTAATTTCAGGAAGTCCTAATTCTGCCGAAATTTTCCTGCCCTCCATAACGAATCCTGTATTTTCACCGCCGCTTTTTTTTCTTCCAAAAACCAACTGAACATTTGTCGTATCTTCCACCAGGGGAGGACAGGCGATAATAAGGGAGACGCCTTGTTTTTTAAATTCTTCAGTTCGTTTTCTGAGAAATAATTCGTCATTATATTTTTTTTCGGCAACTGAGGCATAGTCCTTAATGCTCTCACTATTTAGCATTCTTTCTCTTAATTCCGGCTCGTAATGTCCGGGTACACTTTGCATAAAAATCACCGCTCCGCCTCTTCGCATAAAAGGGAGAAGATCATCGGTTAAATATATATTTGGACTTTTGTCATCAGCGGGATCTTTAGAAAACACCGGAGCATTTAAAATTAAATAATCAAGCCTGCCGCCAAACGAATTCAAAAGAGTGTTTTTCAGTTTATTCCTGTCTTCTCCAAGAGTTATATCTGCTTGAACGAATTCAGATTTGACGCCTGTTGAGCTTAACGTTTTTTGCATGCCGTCAGCTCTTTTCTGTTTGTCGAGGTAGTTGCCGATAATGTTGACACCATCCGATGCCAGTGCTTTTGCAATTTCCGCTCCGATGTCTCTTGAGCTGCCCGTAATTAAAGCCACCTTTCCCGTCAGCGGATTTTCCCGGTTCTCGATAATGTTCCTTGGTTCTCCCTCTGTCATATTGAGATGGTAGAGTAGCAAATAATACGGGGCAAAGTCAATGTGGTCCACATATTGCCCTTGTTTTTGGTGGCTTATTTTGCTATAATTTCATTCTATAACTCACATCCGGATGATGTCCTTGATTAAAAATTGATCCGGGTGGCGGTATAAAGGACACAAATTATGAGAGAAATTACACTGGAAGAATTATTGGAAGCAGGTTGTCACTTCGGCCATCAAGTTACCCGCAGTAATCCCAAAGCCCGCGATTTTATTTTCGAAGCCCGCGATAACATCCACATTATTGATTTAGCCAAGACAAAAGAAGGTTTGGAGGATGCCGCCAATTTCATTAAGAATCTGGCTGCAAAGAACGGAGTATTGGTTGTCGTAGGGACAAAAAGACAGGCAAGATCAATCGTGGAGGAAGAGGCCAAAAGAGCCAATGACGCAAATCTTTTTTACATCACCAACCGTTGGGTGGGAGGACTTCTGACAAACTTCCAGGAAGTTTCCAAAAACTTCAAAAAATATGCGGATTTTGTAACTGACTTGCAGGATGATGAAGTAAAAGCAAGATATACCAAAAAAGAAGTAGGCGGATGGGAGAAAGAAAAAAATAAATTGGAAAATCTTTATGGAGGAGTTGCAAAAATTACCAAAAAGCCCGAAGCGCTTTTTATCATTGATTCACATTTGGAAAATTTGGCAGTCCGGGAAGCTCTGGCAACCCATATTCCGACAGTCGCCATTGTTGATACTAATGCTGATCCCGCGCTTATAGATTACCCTATTCCGGCAAATGACGATGCGGTTGGTTCAATCAAACTTATCGTCAGTTTTATCATCGATGCATGGATTGAGGGAAGAAAAGAAGCAATTGAAATTGCAAAGAAAGAAGAGCTGAGAGTTAAGAAAGCAGCTGAAAAAGCAGGGCTGGAGTTGGAAAAAGCCAAAGCCGTGATTGAAAAAGCAAAAGCAAAAGGGCTTAAAGAAAAAGTTAAGACTCAAAAGTTAAAAACAGAAGAAAAAAAGAAATAATATGGTAGACATAAATTTACTAAAAAAACTTCGCAATGAAACCTCAGTCTCACTGGCAGATTGCAGGAAAGCTTTGGAAGAGACGAAGAATGATTATAAGAAAGCTTTGGATGTTCTGAAAAAAAGTGGATTGGAAAAGGCTGCAAAAAAAGCTGAGAGAGAAGTGAAGCAAGGGTTGATAAGCTCATATATTCATCAGAACGGAAGAGTCGGTGTGTTGGTTGAGGTTTTGTGCGAAACGGATTTTGTTTCGGCAACCGATGAGTTCAAGAATCTAATTCATGAAATCGGAATGCAAATAGCAGCCATGAACCCAAAGGATGTGCCGGCACTTTTGAAACAGGAATACATCAGAGATCCGAAAGAGACAATAGATCTTTTAATTAAAGGGGTAATTGCAAAGCTCGGAGAAAACATTGTCGTCAAAAGATTCCAGCGCTTCGAAATCGGGGAATAATCAGAAATTAATCTTCTGCCCGAAAAACAGAAATATGAAAGAAAAAGCTCAATTAATTAATAAAAATGTGACAACGTCTCGTAATCTAGGATTATCAAGGGATCAACTCCCGGCAAATATTAGGTATGATCCAAAAATGGCCCGATATTTTGACTTAGTATATAAAGGAGTTGCGCATTATGATGGTGAAGATTTAAAATCAGCTAGATTCGTTGACCGAACAACAAAAGATGAATCTTATTCTGGAGAATTGGATTTGGCAAGAGCTCAGCANAAAAGATCTAGGGAAATAAGTAAAAGATTGGGTGATCTAAGGAACAATTTCTAAACAGCCTCATTGATTAAGTTCCTGTTTTTTGGTAATCTAATACTGCCTTATGGACAATATCGTTTCGGAAATGCGCCAGAAAATGCAGAGAGCCTTGATGGTTTTACAGCAGGATTTGGCAACTGTCAGAACAGGAAGGGCTATGCCGTCTCTGGTNGAAAACGTAGAAGTGGTTGTTTACGGCGGCGCNCAAAGACTTAAAATTAAAGANCTNGCGACAATTGCGGCTTCTGATCCACANACCTTGGTTCTCCAGCCCTTCGATCCTTCAATTGCGGGAGAGATCCAGAAAGGAATTATGGAAGCCAACATAGGGCTGACTCCTTCATCGGATGGAAATGTTATCAGGATTTCAATTCCTCCTCTTTCTTCAGAGAGGAGAACGGAGTTGATAAAATTGATGAAGCAAAAGTTGGAGAACGGCAGAATTGCAATCCGCCAAATAAGGCAAGACACAAGAAATGTAGTCAGAAAACAGCATAACGATAAGGAAATCTCAGAAGAACAAATGTATAGGATAGACCTGGACATACAAAAAGTAACCGATGAAATTATGCTACCCGTTGATGAAATGGGAAGAAGAAAAGAAGAAGAGCTACTTCAGATTTAAGATTTATGAATTATGATTTAAGAATATTCTTAAATCTTATATCCTAAATCATAAATCTTCCAGCCATTTATACCTATGTTGATTACAATAATTGTTTTTCTTTTAATTTTAAGCGTTTTGGTCTTCATTCATGAGGCTGGGCATTTCTTTGTGGCCAAAAAAGTAGGGATTAAGGTAGAGGAATTCGGATTCGGTTTTCCTCCGCGAATCTGGGGTAAAAAAGTTGGAGAAACCATTTATTCCATCAACTGGCTGCCGATTGGGGGATTTGTCAAGCTTTATGGTGAAGATGAGGCCGGAGCAGGCAAAATTGAACTAGGGGCTAAAAAACAAGAAATAAATAGGGAAGATCAGGGCAGGGCGTTTTTTGCAAAATCCGCATGGCAAAGGGCGCTAGTAATTTTGGCAGGCGTAATAATGAATACGATTCTGGCTGCAGTTATTTTTTATATATTTCTCGGAATTTCAGGATTCAAAACAGAACTACCGCTTCTTTCGGATTATAAATTTTTTGGGGTAACTCAAACAAACATCCAGCAAGTAATAATTTCAGAAGTCATAAATAATTCTCCTGCCCAAAAGCAGGGGTTAAAAGCGCCGATTGAAATTGTGTCGGTTAACGGGCAAAAAATATATAATTCCCAACAGTTTATAAACATAGTAAATAAAAACAAAGGGCGGGAGATCGAAATTGATTGGAACAATTTGCAGGCTCAGGAAATTCACAAAACAAAAGTTACGCCCCGCTTAAACCCGCCGCCTCACGAAGGAGCTCTGGGCGTGGGGCTTTATTCATTGTCCTCAGCGCTACTTGACTATAAAACGCCTGCGCAAAAAATATTTTCAGGGATAGTGCATCCCATAAATCTGATGAGTTACAACCTAAATGTTATGGCGCAGCTTGTAAAAATTTCTTTGGAAAAAAAGACGGTGGAACCATTAAGCTCGGGATTGTCGGGGCCTGTGGGAATAGCATCGGTAACGGGATCCATATTGGAAATAAGAGACATGAAGGAAAAAGTATTGGGACTTCTTAATCTGGCAGGACTTCTGTCTATATCTCTGGCATTTTTCAACGTGTTGCCGATACCGGCTCTTGATGGGGGACGGCTGTTCTTTATTCTGATCGAGGCGTTTACCGGCAAAAAAATAAATCCCAGAATTGAAGGGGCTATTCANACTNTAGGGATGATCGTTCTTCTTGCCCTGATGGTTCTCATAACCTTTAAAGANATCGGCAAACTTTTTACCAAATANCAATGGAAGAAAAAATATTTATTAAAAATTCCAAGGGGNTGAAGCTGGCATCAGTAATCCGCTATCCTGATAAAGAAAAAGCATATCCCGCAATAATTATTCTTCACGGATTCAACGGNCACAAGAAAGAAACTCATCTTGAAGAATTAGCCAAAACATCTGCCCAAAGCGGTTTTGTCTCAATCAGATTTGATTGTTCCGGATCGGGAGAAAGCGAAGGAAGGTTCGGAATAGATTATCACATGTCCAATTACCTCAAAGACATAAAGTGTGTTTATGAGTATTTGAAAGGGCTTGACTTTGTAGATAAAAGCAAGATAAATATACTCGGGCATAGCATGGGTGGAATGTTGTCTGTGATTTTTGCATCTCGACATCCGAGAATAAGGACGTGCGTTGCCATATCGTCTCCTACCAAAGTTATGAGATCGAATTGGATCAAAAGCGGGTTAAATTTTATGCGGAACAAAGCAAAAAATGTCGTTAAAAACATATCGAAAAATAAAAGAAGGATTAATGTTCCGTTTTCTTTTTTAGCAGACAGCATGAAATTTAATACTCTCCATTTTATGCCTGATTTGCAGTGTCCTTTTCTGGCGGTTTTGGGACTTGCGGACGACATAGTGTCCCCGGGCGACACAAGAAGAATCTTTCAGATAGCAAATCATCCGAAAGAATTGGTGGAGATTGAAGGAGCGGGCCATGATTACCATAAATATCCGGAATTTGTAGAAACGATCAATGAAAAGATTTTAGATTTTATAAAAAAGCATATCTAAAAATGGAAGAAAAAATTTTTATTAAAAATGCTAAAGGGTTCAAGCTTGCTTCAATCATTAACCGTCCCGACAAAAACAGAAAATATCCCGCGATAATTCTTCTTCATGGATTTACC
>JGI20214J51650_10001227_pt1 | contig 16293 bp, 17 predicted proteins | sample WetSurMetagenome_FD_51650 | JGI IMG/M metagenome (IMG submission 51650) | reverse complement strand
TACAAGCTGTTTGATAGTGATAAATATCAGACCCAGGTTGGGGAGAACATTATTAGCGTCGCTCTGAACAAGAGTGGTATAAGTACGCAAAGACCGTTTACTGCATATGGCTTGCCCGGTAAACCGGACAAATTCAGCGAAGTGGCAGGTGGTGACAGATCAGGCCATCTTTACTCATGGATAGGTTATCGCGGAATAAACCTGAAAGACGAGTATGGCAATCCGGTATCCAATGCGACTGTAGTTTTTACAGCCCTTCAGGGAACAGATGATGACGGAGTTGCCGTGAACGATAGAGCAAGTCTTGCAATGATAGAAAGCAATTGCAATTTTAGGTCCTGCGGACCGTTACAACCAGGTCTGTCGGATGTAACAGATACCAAAGGATCGGCGTTGGCATATGGGGAATGCAAAAGGGGACGGTTCTATTTTTTGTTGCCACTCTCACTACCATCGACGTTACGCACTCCCTATTCATCTACCTGATATAAAGAACCGTCCCCATTATCCTTAGAGCTTGTACATAGTCATTTAATCGTTCACCGGTTATTATTGATTTCCAACTCCCGAGATGTTTCCATACATATACGGTACTCCATGGATCAAGGGAGTTTAGAATTGTATCAACAAAATATGGAATCCTCCGGGCAGCCTCCGATATTTCCCAAAAACGTAATATTTCGGGAGCATTTCCGAAACTCAGAACGGCTGAATCAGGATAACCAGGATCAACCGTGATTCCCTGTTTCTTAATCAACTGCAGAAATATATTTTCGGCAATTCTTTTCATAAGTTTCTATAATTAAAGCGCCCAACGCTAAGGGACAGATAATGGGGACGGTTGTCCCGATTATTCTTTCTCTTGCCAAGTATCCCAGTGCTCCATAGTCAACTTGGATAATACATCTCTACCGATGAGGATAGATCGATGAACTTCGTCCAACTTGTCAAAATCGACCAATGGTGGCACATCTCCTTTGCCTTCAAAAATATAGAGATATCCAAAGCGACTAAAATACCACAATGTCATTGCAGCATAGGAAATGGTAAGTTTTGCACTTATCGAGGCCTTTCCTATTAAGGCGGGTTCAAATTTATTCGGATTTTCAATAGTAGGCGCCAAGCAGGTTAAACAAGCCGCCACATAGGAAGGATGAACCGCTTGGGAGAGAATCTCATGGATTCCTTTCCGCCATAGAGACATTTCATCAACAGTCTCGTCCACTTCGGTAGAAGGTGAATGAGCACGTCCAAAAGATGTTTCGATGGCCATAATCCGCTGATGCAGTTTCTTCGTCGAAACAGTCTTGTGCCAAAAACTCTTCACCTCATCGGGTAATTGAGCGGCTGCGAAACTGCGACCAAGCTCGTGATCAGCCAATGTTGCAAGACATAAAAGCAAAGTCTCAGTAAATGACCGTAGGAGCACTCGAGCCGGTGTGTCCAACCCCTCAAGTGTGAGGGTTTTAATAGCCATCCCGTAAGAGCAGCCAGTTCCTATTAAAACCCAAGGCACAGTTGATGGTGCCTTGGGAAGACTGCCTTCATCTGTAACGAAGGCCACATGCAAGTTGGATAGCCACTGAAGTCCAAACTCAAATATTCCTAACCACGGTTGAAGATGCTTCTCAGTCTGTGAGATACATTCACTTTTGATGCTCGAAAGGATGATTCCAAATTCGGATAGGTCGGAAGCGGGAATACCTACTTCCTGATGCATTTCCTTCCAAGTGTTCTCTATTTCTTGGTATATGGGGGCGTCTTTCATATCTTATGCCTTAGGGCTAACAAGTTATAATCAATATCTTGATATCATTCCAAATGGTATGATATGCCACCATATACCAATATTCTCTGGTTGTATGATATTGGTAAATACAGCGGAATGTCAATCAGAATTTGGATAAGGGGGACGGTTGTTCATGCTCAGGGACAGATAATCGGGACGGTTCCATTTAATCGTGGCTACCATAGGCATACGCTTCTCCTTTCAGGGAATAAATAGAACCGTCCCGATTACGACCCCCGATTACGACCCCTTCTGGATGCCATAAAGGAGTGCCTTGAAGTGCGCGCTGAAAAAGGGATGCCCTTGACCGTAACAACACGTCAAGTTGAAGTCCTGGTTTAATGCCGCCAATCCCGACCTGTAAGACAATCTGTTATATCGCTCCCAAAATACAACTAATTTAAACGCGGATAGATGTTGGCGAAAGGATTAATGAAGTATAGGCCCTATACTTCCATTATTATAGGCATTATCATGGGGCTTCGCTCCATGGTGTTGCGCAGGTATTTTTTGAGCGTCGATCTCATTTTTGCCTGGATGAGCGAAACGTCGGCAATCACGCCGTTGTCAAGATTTTCGAGGGAAGCGGTCATAAGGTTCCTGACCTCGGTTATGATGTCCTGTGAGGCGTCCTCAAATACAAAACCGCGCGAGATGATCTCAGGTCCCGACACGATCTTTTTCGTGGATTTTTCTATGCCGACGAGGATGATGACTATGCCGTCATGCGCGAGCCTCCGCCTGTCCCTTAGCACGATATCCTCCACTCCGCCGGCGTCACGGCCGTCTATGAATATCCTGCCTGCGGTCACCTTTTCCCTGACGCATGCGCCGTTTGCGCTGATTTCGAGGACCGAGCCGTCTTCGAGTATGAACAGATTCTCCTTTGGTATGCCCGATTTTTCGGCCAGCCTGTAATGATATTTAAGGTGGCGGTATTCGCCGTGTATGGGCACGAAATATTTGGGCTTCACGAGATTCATCATAAGCTTCAGTTCTTCTTTTGACGCATGGCCCGACACATGTATGTCCGAGACCTGTTCGTATTTCACGTCCGCGCCCTGCCTCATCAGGTGATTGATGATCCTGCCGATGGAGCGTTCATTGCCGGGTATGACCTTTGCGGAGAGGATGACTGTATCACCCTCCTTTATCTTGATCTGCTTGTGCTCGTTTATGGCGATCCTGGAGAGCACGCTCATGGGCTCTCCCTGGCTGCCGGTGGTGATGATGACTACTTCATCGTCGGGAAGGTCCCTGAGTTTCTCTATCTTCACCCAGGTGTCCGCAGGCATCTTGAGATAACCGAGTTCGAGCGCGATGGCTGCGTTGGAGACCATGCTCCTGCCGCACATGATGACCTTCCTGTTGTTCTGCACAGCCACATCTATTGCCTGCTGCACGCGATGGATGTTGGAAGCAAAGGTGGCTATGACGATCCTGCCGGAGCTCTTTGAGAAGATGTCTTCAAACGCCCTGCGCACCTCTTTTTCCGAAAAGGTGAACCCGCCTTTTTCGGCATTGGTGCTGTCCGACATCATCAGTAGTGTGCCTTTTTCGCCGTATTCGGTGAATTTGTGGAAGTCCATGAGTTCGCCGTCAACAGGGGTAGGGTCTATCTTGAAATCCCCGGTATGTATGATGTTCCCCAAAGGCGTCTGTATGCCGAGGCCCACGCCGTCGACAATGCTGTGGGTCACCCTGAGGAATTCAACCCTGAATACGCCGAGGGTCACGATATCACGCGGTTTGACGGATATAAGCGTTGCCTCCGTCATCTCGAATTCTTTCAGCTTCTCTTTTACGAGGGCGAGTGTGAGGGCGGTGCCGAACACCGGGACATCGAGCTCTCTCAGCAGATAGGGAAGGGCTCCGACATGGTCCTCATGCCCGTGGGTAAGGACTATTCCCCGGACCTTTTCCCTGTTTTCGAGTATATATGTGAAATCGGGGATGACTATATCCACCCCGAGCATCTCTTCGTCGGGGAACATGAGTCCCGCGTCAACAATGATGATGTCGCCTTCATACTGGAAGACCGTCATGTTGAGGCCGATCTCTTCCACCCCGCCGAGCGGGATGACGAGGAGCGGGCTGCCGTCTGTCTGATTGATCGTCTCTGTTGTGTCCATTCAGTTATGCGCGAACCGGGCGCGTCTTTCCATATTCAGATTACTGCTGATAGGTTATACAATTCAGGGGGCTTTGTAAAGCCCCTCTCAATCCAGCCTCCTGTTTTTCAGCCTCAGGGAGTTGGTGACAACGGACACCGAGCTCAGGGACATGGCGGCTGAAGCGAGCATGGGGTTCAGGAGAGGCCCGCCGAAGACATACAGGACGCCTGCCGCTACCGGTATGCCGATTATATTGTAGATAAAGGCCCAGAAGAGGTTCTGTTTTATTGTGCTGATGGTGAGCCTGCTCAGCAATATCAGATCGACTATGGACATGAGGCTGCCCTTGATGAGGGTAATGTCTGCGGCCTCTATCGCTATATCGGTCCCTGTGCCGATGGCTATGCCGATGTCCGCCGAGGCGAGGGCAGGGGCGTCGTTCAGCCCGTCTCCCACCATTGCGGTGACCTTGTCTTCACCCATTATTTGTTTTATTATGCCGATCTTGGTATCCGGCAGGGCTTCTGCAAAAAACCTTGTAATGCCCACCTGCCGCGCTATAGCCCCAGCCGTATTCCTGTGGTCGCCGGTCAGCATAACGACCTCGATACCCATTTCAATCAGTCTTGCAATGGCGCGGGCCGATTCTTCCTTGACCTCGTCCGCCATGGCGAAGACCGCGGCAAACCTATCATCCACCGCCATGTAAACCGGCGTCTTGCCTTCCCTTGAAATACGCAGGGAATAATCCGTTGCAACCGATATATCTATGCTGTTTGCGAGCATAAAACGCTCGTTGCCTATTATGACGGTCCTGTCATCCGCGCCGTCCGGTATGACCGCCTTCACCCCGCCGCCTGCCGAGACTGAAAAGGATCTTGCCTCTGCCGGGACAATGCCTTCTGCCTCGGCCCTGCGGACAATGGCCCTTGCAAGCGGGTGCTCGGAAAGTTTTTCGGTTGAGGCCGCAGCTTGCAGGATACGGGATTTGTCGTATTCAGTTACGGATTCGGGAATCATAATGTCGACCACCCCGGGCTCGCCTTTTGTTATAGTGCCTGTCTTGTCGAGTATGACCGTGTTTATCTTATGGCATTGTTCAAGGGCCGCCGCGTCTTTAATGAGGATGCCCATCTGCGCGCCCCTGCCTGTGCCGACCATTATTGCGGTGGGTGTCGCCAGTCCGAGCGCGCACGGGCAGGCGATTATAAGCACTGCGATAAAGTTCATTAGCGCAAGGGTAAGGGTGGGCTGAGGTCCGAAGACAAGCCATAGGATAAATGTGAGCGCGGCGATGATCATGACCGCAGGCACGAATACCGACGCTGCCTTGTCTGCGAGCCTCTGTATAGGGGCCTTGCTGCCCTGCGCGTCCTCGACTAATTTGATGATCCTTGAAAGAGAGGTATCCCTGCCGACACGCAGCGCTCTGAACCTGAAACTCCCGGCTGTGTTTACCGTGCCGCTAAAGACCATATCGCCGGGGGTCTTTTCCACAGGCAGGCTCTCGCCTGTCAGCATTGATTCGTCTATTGAAGAAAATCCCCCAGTCACCTCGCCGTCAACCGGTAATCTCTCGCCTGGACGCACAATTACTATATCTCCGGGCGACACCTCGTCCACAGGGACCTCTTTTTCGGCTTCTCCCCGCAGAACCATAGCAAAGGCCGGTTGCAGGTCCATCAGTTTCCTGATGGCGTCGGATGTCCTGCCTTTTGCGCCGGCTTCCAGAAGCCTGCCGAATAATATCAGGGTAATTATGGTGGCCGAGGTGTCGAAATAAACATGGGCCGCCATTCCGCCATGTGAAAAGAATGTGGGGGCGAAGGTCACGGCCACGCTGTAGAAATACGCGGCGTTTGTGCCCACGCTGATAAGGGTGTTCATATTCACGGAGCCGTGCCTGATTGCGGAGAGGGCGGCCCTGTGGAATCTCATTCCAATCAGTAATTGCACAGGGGTTGCGAGCAGGAGCAATACGATCCACGAGGAGAGAAAAGGGATATCGATCATGCTTGCGGCCATAATCGGCGCGGCGAGACAGGCGCTGATTATGAGATCCCTTTTCAGCGAAGAATACTCTTTTTTGCGCGCCTCGCGTTCCACATCCGTAAATTCCTTTGTAATCAGGCTTGCGGAATAGCCGGCATCCGCGATGGCTTTTTTGAAGTCCTCAAACCCTGTAATGGTCGGCACATATTCGATGGACGCTTTTTCCGTTGCAAGATTGACGACAACATTAACTACGCCGTAAATATCTTTCAATGCCCGTTCCGCCGCAGCCGAACAAGCGGCGCAGCTCATGCCGCCGACCGCGATATCCAGCTTTACGGTAATCACATCGTATCCATTATCCCTCACCATGTCGATAATAGTCTGAATCGGGACAGGGTTTTCAGGGTCTCTGAATTCTATGGATGCGCGGGAAAGAGCAAGATTGACCGAGGCGGCTTTTACGCCGGCAAGTCCGCCAATAACCCTCTCGACAGACGCGGAACAGGCGGCGCAGCTCATGCCTGATATGGGAATGTCTATTTTTGAAATCATATAATGATTGTATGCATAATTATGTGACTTGCGCAACAAAGTCCGCAGGGTGGCATACGGTAACCCGATGTGTGCCGTCGGACTGAATATCTACGGCGTATTTGCGGCAAAATGCCGGAGACGCTACTTTATAATGGCCTCGCTGAGGGGGAAGCTTGCGAAATCACGCCGAGCCCATGGAGCGTTCGCTCACCAAGGTATCATTCTTGTTTTAAATATCCTTTGAGATCACGATAATAATTCTCATGCGGCCCGAGCATGATCAGTTCCAGGTCGGATTTAATCATCCTGTAGGAAAGAAGATACTGTAAAGATTTGATTTTGAACTTATAAACAAATACGCCCCTAAGATCTCCTTTTTTTTCTTCTCCAAGCAGTGGATTTTTGGCTATTTTATTAATTTCTACGTCCAGCAATCCTTTTTCTTGTTTCGATAATTTCTTGATCTTGTTTTCAAATATTCGGGATTGATGGATTTTCATCATTTATCCAAACTTATATTCCGACCGCTCACCCTGTTCTAATTCTTCAAGACCAATAAGCATTTCCTTGATAAGACTGTAAGTCATGTCCGGGTTGTCTTCAGCGCATTTGCCTATTTTTGCCCAATGCTCAATTTGCCCGGTTATGGATCTATGGTCAATATGACTATATTTCTTTGCCTCTTTGACTAATTTGTCAGAGATTCTTACTGCGGTTGCCATTTTCAATACCCCCGATGCATTTTATATTATTATACCCATCGGCATAGCATATTGCAATGTTATGTATACATATTAATTACGGTAATGAGCCTGTAGAAAAAGTCTGTTATCAAGAGTCGTAAATACCCGTATTGTCAATTGCATTGCTGAAACGGCCCTGAACAATTGCCGATATTGCCGACTAAAAAAACGCGAGTATTTTTTGTGGCTTTTTGTGCGGTGCGGTTAATCCGGTATACGCCCTAAATAGGCGATACGGTTTCCATGTCGCCTTCTGCATAGTGTCTTGCCGTAAAAAAAGCCCGCAGACCTGGTCCGCGGGCTTTTAATTGTGTTTACGATTTTCGATTTATTTAAAACTTCACCTTTGGCGTCTCTTTTTCGGCTGCCGGTATTTCGTAATAAGCAGCCTGGTTTACACCTGCCATCGATGCAAAGATGCTTCCGAATACGGACCTGCGGTATGTATTGACCGCCTGGGCGGCTTCATTATAACGCTTTCTCTCGACTGCGATCCTGTTTTCAGTCCCTTCTATACTGTCCTGAAGTTTCAGGAACGACTGGTTTGCCTTGAGGTCCGGATAGGTCTCTTTCAGCATCAGCAGGCGCGAGAGGAACCCGTCGACCTGTTTGGCCGCCTGTATCTTGTCAACAGGGGTCTGCGCCTGGAAATACTTTGTCCTCGCATTGGCGATATTCTCGAAGAGCTCCTTTTCGTGTTTTGCGTAACCCTTGACGGTCTCGACCAGATTGGGTATCAGATCAAACCGCCTCTTCAGCTGGTTTTCGACCTGCGCCCATTGCGCCTTGACCTTTTCGTCAAGAGATATGGCGTTGTTATATTGGCTTATACCGTAACCGACGATGCCTATGCCTACGATTGCCAGTATCCCTATCACTACAAGCGCTATCTTTGCTCCTGAACTCATTTAAACCTCCTGAATGTTAAAGTGAATATTTGCTATTTATGAACACACAACTATTTTACCTTTTTAATCCTGAAATTGTCTTACCAGCTTCCGTCTGCTCCTCCTCCGCCTGAGTCGCCTCCTCCGCCCCCGCCGAATCCGCTGTCACCGCCTCCACCGAATCCGCCGCCGCCGTAATATCCTCCGCCTCCCCAATATCCTCCGCCCGACCTGCCTCCCGTGGCCCTCCTGAAGAGACTGAAGAGTATAAAGGGTATGAAGAATACGGCAAAGATCGCTATTCCGACTATATCCGACCAGCTTGCAGATTTTTGGGCCCGGCCCCTTGTCTTGGGCATGCCGGTTATTTCTACTCCCTGGGCCACGGCTATAGTATTGATTATAACAAGCGTGGCGCTGAATATTCCGCTGCCGTAATCCCCTTTCCTGAAATACGGCACAAGATAGTCCCTGCCGATCGAGCCGAGTTTGCTGTCGGGCAGTATGCCTTCGAGTCCGTAGCCGGTGTGAAAACGATACTTCCTGTCTTTCAGGGATATTACAATAAGAAGGCCGTTATCTTTTCCTTTTTTCCCGAGTTTCCATTTTTCAAAGGTGCGCTGCGTAAAATCTGCGATTGCTTCGCCGTCAAGACTCTGTACTGTCAGGATAATTACCTGTGCGGTGGTCTTTTGCTCCAGCTCTTTCAGGTAGGCGGTCAGTTTCGCATTATGCTCTTTCTGGATGATGCCGGCCATATCCACCACATATGTCCGCGGCGTTGAGGGCGGCTCGGGTGTGACTGCATAAGCCTGCGCTGCAATACAGGGCGGCGCGCATATGGCTGCCAACAGCAAAAGTTTGAATAACAGGCGGCGCATGATCCCTGTTTTACGGCTCAAGCGCATTGATGATGTCGGACATGGTTTCCATATTCGCGTAGTATTCCTCGAAAAGCGCCAAAGCGGAGTAGCTTTCTTTGTCTTTCAGCTGGAGGACCTTTTCAAAAGCCGCGCTTGCAACCCCGGTTGTCTCCGCAAGCGCGCTTATTACATCGGACTTGCAGACAGGCGGTTCCTTGCCCTTGAGAAAGATGACTGCCCGGAATAGAGGGACGCATCCGGTTATAGAGTGCGCGAGCATGCGCGAAATCTTGCCGGAGTCGCCGAGCAGGGAAATATAGCCTTGCCTCAGCCCCATGAGCCGGGTCTTTATCTCCCGTTCGCACTGCAGCCTCAGGAAGGCCGGGGTTATCTCAACATCCTGAAGGACATCCTTGCCGAAGACGGTCTTGTGTATCATCCTGAGCTCGAGAAATTCCATGGGGAACACATCAAGGGATTCGCGGATATATCGGGGCGTCATCAGGAGCGGAGCAGCCACGCCCTTTTTGCCGAATTTCCTGCCAAGGGGCGCGATGAACCTCATGAAGTCAAAGGTGATGTCGTTAAGAACAATAAGGGAATTGACATCGGAATGCTTTTCGCTGAAGTCGGCTGTCAGGGCGCTGCCGGTGACATAAATGGAATGGATGTCAGCCGGAAAACGACTGAGGATTTCGGCTAAAAACGGGCGAATCCGGGACGAGGCTCCTACAGTTATACCTTCAAGCGAAAGTTCAAGCATATGTCATATTCTAACATAAATATGCGCCCCGCCGGAATTTGGGTAGTGGGTTAGTTTGAATTATTCGATTTGTTTTTGACTCAATTGTTTCAGAGTTATCTGTGAGGTCTCATTTTTATATTCGCCATATCCGCCCTGATAGAACTCCTCTAAGTCTACAGTCAAGCCGAGATGCTCCAGTTTTTTAATTTCAATAAATGTCTCATATTCACGATCAGCATGTTCTTTTGCTCGATCTTTTAAGTAATCAATATAGCCGTCAAAAACAGGATATCCATTTAACCTTAGCAAATTATCAAGCTGAGAATGAAGGCTTTTCATCGTCATCTTTTTATTTGCCAATGCTGTCGATTCAGCGTACAGCAAAAATTGCTCGGACAAAAGATGCATTCTGTATATTTCGAGTTCGCTCAAATAATTTTTACCAGTACCTGCTTCGGTCTTTGTCGGCATCGTACCTTGCATAGTTTGCATGCCCATATTAACATCAGCATGGTTGGCTCTGTCTAAGATTAATTTAGATGCTGTCATCTGTGTAATTGCATGATGGAATTTATCTTGAAGTAAAGAATAGAATTTTTTAACTTCGGCAGATGTCGGTTCATAATCTGAGGCCGCAAGTCTGAAACATTCGCGCACTGATGCATAAACATTTTTTTCACTCGCGCGTAATTCTCTAATTCGTGCGGCGAGTTTATTGAGCTTCTGAGGGTCTGATCGGAGTATATCTTCATTAATTACAAAACCATCTTTGATGTACTGTTTAAGTATACTCGTCGCCCATATTCGAAATTGGGTTGCTTTTTTGGAATTTACGCGATAGCCGACAGAAATAATTGCGTCAAGGCTATAACTTTGTACTGGTTTCAAGTAGTTAACACTATGCATTTTTTGCATATTGCTATTTTCATCAAGTTCTTGGCTTTCAAATATCTTGGATAGGTGCCTGGCTATTCCGCTTTGGTCTGTGTCCAAAATTCTTGCGATGGATTTCTGTGTTGCCCAAATATTTTCATCTTTGATCAATATTGGAATGTCTTCGCCATCTGCTTGGTATAAAATGATACCTTTAAGATTCTCTATCTCCGCCATATTTCCTCCTAAGCTATTGTTAGCACTTAATTTTTGTACCACAATTATCCGAGAAGTGCGATAATATCCTCAATATCCCAAAGATGATCTGTCACGCCTGCTTCCATAGCCGGAGTTACCCTTAGAGACTGATGTATCCGGCAGAAGTTGTAATGCATGAAATGAAGTGCTACCGCATGTTCTATGTTCTCGACCTTCTTTGAAAAGGCATTGGTTAGCCTAGTAAACCTTCTCATGCTCATCCGCATGGTAAGGTTCTGTCTTTCAACATAGCTTGTGGACACATGCTTTATGTCCGGCTGTCCCTGAACAACACCGGGATGCGCTCCAATGCACTTAGCGGGGCTATAACGAGTTTCGTTAATAGGTTCTGACCCGTAGAGCTTTATAAGCTGACTATAATCAATATCTTTACCAAAGGCGTCTTCTACTGCATTGAGGTATATTTTCAATCCATCAGTTGTTAATTGAATCCTGTTTTTCATCCGTCCGGATAGATCTTCCATGAAAGTTATAGCTGAGTGCATATCGCGGCTACCGACATACCAAGAAGGAACTAGCTTAGAATCAGCGTCAATCGCCGTCCATGTCCAGACATCACCATAACCAATCTCACCGCGCTTTTCATCAGGGACATTCTTATCTTTGGAATAACAGAACGACCAGATTTCATCGCATTGGATGCGCTTACAAGGTAAATCTCTAAATGCCTTATCCTGATACTCCGAACAAGCCTGACCGATATCAGCAAGCAGTTTAAGGACTGTCCCTTTAGCCGCACCTGTCATTCTACAAGTTGCTCTAATGGAATTACCTTCAACAAGGGCGGCAATAATCTGTGTTCTTTTCTTTATGTCTAACTTGTTCATACTTATATTATACTTGACCGCTCAAGCATTGTCAAGCAAAAAATGCATAATTTATTTTTTAATTCCCCTACTCTTCCCCTTCTACTAAACCAAAGTCATCTGGCGGAGCTTCTTCAACTTCCTTAGCGTCTAATTCATTAATACTAAAAGTGTTGGGAGCTGGGCGGGTGAATAGTTCACCTTTTCTCACATAAAAGCCCAATGTTCCAGCCAGTGACACTTTATTTTCCTTTGTAGCCTCCTTACCAATTCCCTTGAGTATTTCGCTAATATGCATGGCTCTACCATTTTTCTTTATCAATTCGTAAACTTGGTATGGGCCGCTTCCTGGTCTCAAAGCAGCTTCAGAGCTATCGTCAGTTAATTCTTTCGGTAAAAGCTTTAAAGTATCTTGGAATGCTTGAATTGCGGCCCTTGATTCTCGAATCATGGCTTCATGTTCCTGAATTTCAAGTTCTTTTTTTTTGATGCGTTCTTCAATTTTTTCCTTGACTCCCATATTAAACACCTCGCTAAGTTTTGTTAATTAATATATTAACATATAGGGGAATATGGTGCAACATAAATTAATATGGCGAAAATGAAGGATTTATTGTATAATTAACCTATCAAATCTATGGAGGGCTTTGTATTATGGAAAATGATTTATCTCAAACAATCAAGAAGTTAGATGATGCTAAGCAACTTACTAAAAATGGCGGAGAGTATTGGCTTGCGCGAGAGATACAGAGTATTTTAGGGTATGCGACATGGGAGAATTTTCATAATGTTATCAATAAGGCTAGAATGGCATGTGAAAGTTCAGGAATTGAGCCAGATAACCAATTCCGTAGTACCACGAAAAAGGTTGCCGTAGGAAGTGGAGCAATGGTGCCTCAAGTTGATTATTTCTTGACAAGATATGCTTGTTACTTAATAGCAATGAATGGTGATGCGTCTACCAAGCCAGAAATTGCAACGGCTCAGACTTATTTTGCAGTGCAGACAAGAAGGCAAGAAATCCAGGATAAGCTGACAACCGATGAAAAACGCCTTCAATTACGCGATAGAGTGAAGAATGCTAATAAGGATTTGAACAGTGCGGCAAAAGATGCTGGCGTACAAAGATACGCTCTTTTCCATGATGCTGGATATAGAGGATTATATGAAATGGGTCTTTCTGATATAAAAAGGAAAAAGGGATTACTAGATAAAGAAGATCTCCTGGATCGTGCGAGTAGGGCTGAATTAGCAGCAAATGAATTTAGGATTACGCAGACTGAAGTAAAATTAGTGCGTGATAAAATAAACAATGAAAAAGATGCAGTTGCAACACATAGAGAGGTTGGTCGAGAAGTTAGAGCTACTATTAAAAAACTTAATGGTGTTATGCCCGAAGAGTTACCAGCAGAAGCATCAATAAAAAAATTAGTTCAAGCGTCTAAGAATAAAACGAAACAGATCAGTTAAGGGTTAGTCTTTATCTGGCCCCATCTAGTTTTTGCTGCTTTTTGCGCTATCTCTTTCCGCTTTTTAGGTGATAGTTTCGCCGCTCTAGCGTTACCGCCTTTTAGTCCGCCAAGTCTGCCTAGAGCGACAGCAGCAGGATTCTTCTCTTTAGGTGCGTCCAATGATTCAACGATAGGTGAAGTTTGGTCAACTATAAATTTAGCTAGTTGGTTAATGTCAGTAGGTATTTTCTTTTTCTTCTCCATGCTTTAATTATAGCATGAACGCTCAAGCATGGCAATATCACCGCATTTCAAACTGACCCACTACCGGAATTTGATCAGGCAGTTCATGCCGTACAAAACATACATAATCCGGATTTGTGAATGCCGGCCCCTGCGCGATCAGTTATTTGTCCGGATCTCAGGACAGCTTTTTCTCGGCGCAATAACATACGAGCTGCTGGGTGACCATATCGGACAGCAGGCGCAGGTCCCGGTCCCTGACATCGCAGACCCTCACGACCTCTTTGTACCTGCTTTCCTGCGGAGATAAATCCTCAAGCAGGTTGGGCAGTTCATATAACCACGAGGTGTTGAACAGCACATTCTCTTTTTCAGGGTATATGGCCATATAAAAAATTTCCATTTCCACGAGGTCCTGGAAGAAATGGGTGCCGTATGAAAGGTCGGGTATGAGGCTGCCGTCCCTGTAAGCGACTTCGGCAATGACGGAGATATTGTTGATCTCGGAGAAGGTGACCGGCACCCCCATTGCCGGTGTTGTAGTGCCCCATCTGCCGGGGCCAAAGAGCATGGTCGGAGTATTTTCGCGGTCTATTGTCCTGTTGATGAGGCCCACAAGCCTCGCTATGTCGTATTTTTCCGAAAGAGAGAGTTTGACATAGTTTTTCGGCTCGACCAGGATTATCCTTGATATCGGCTGGAAGACGCTGCCGCCCATGAAATTGCCTTCCTGCCTGAGTAATATCTTCTCCTCCCCGATCGCGTCTGGGATCTCGACACGATTGTAAGTCCCTTTTGCCTGGAACGGACGGCACTGGAGGAGATTGATCCTGAACTCTCCCTGCGTATTGAAGTTGACTGTAAACTCTATATCCACCGGATATTGATAGACGGACTCCAGTCTCTTGAGCATATTCTGCATGATACCGGGGAACCCGGTTGAAGACATAAGCCTGTCAAAGGTGAGCATCCAGACATCGGGATTTTTTCTTCCCATTTCCCTCATGCAGGCAGACGCTTCTATGTCTTTGTCCGCTATCAGATCGAACCTGTCGACAAGGTTTTCATTGATAACGTCGTTTACAGATATGGACTCTGTGCGGTCTTCTTCCAGATTGAGCACGTCGACATCGTGCTGCGAAAAGCGGCGGGCTTCTTCCATCTTTGCATTGGGCTTTACAAGGGGCGCATCCAGCGCCACAATACGCGGATAGTCGTTCTCAACGCGGTTGACGGCGCGAGTTCCAAGGCCCAGCACTAAGCGCAGCATGCCGGCCTGAGGGTCCATACCCTTTTGCCACACGAAGGTGTTGTGCGAAAGGCCTACTCCCGCCAGGTCGGGGAAGAAATAACGTTTGCGGTACGATCCCGATACCCTCTGCACAAGAAGGGCCATTTGCTCATCATGCCGGTCCATGCCGCGCTGCCGGCGATATGTAAGCGCGTCGATATTCATCGTACAGGCGAATATCCGGCGAATGACATCTTCGAGTTCATCGTAGCGCAGATTGGGCGGTTCCTGATTGACCCTGAAAAAGCTCTCGTATTTTCCGGCAAAGGCATTGCCGAACGCGTCCTCGAGCAGGCTGCTGGAGCGGACAATAATAGGCGACTGCCCGTAATATTCGAGCATGATCTGGAACTGTTCCCTGATCTCTTCAGGGAAGACCCCGGTCAGCATCTTTTCCCTGAGTTCCTCGCCGCTCTCGAAATATCCCTCTTTTGTCTTGTGCGACATGAGGATTTTCCACCATCCGTTCTGCACGATGTAGGAATAGAAGACATCGGAGCCGATATAGAAAGAGTCGTGGAGTTCCAGATGCTCGTTCCAGTTGATATTCCCGTCGTCTCTCAGGATATTGCGGGCAAGCAGCATGCCCGCGGATTTGCCGCCGATATATCCGGATCCTATGAGGCGTTCCCTGATCGCCACAAGGTCTTCAAGCGAGAAATAATCGCTGATAAGAGAAAGTATGCGTTTTTCCCTCCCTATCAGCGCCCTGGATAATTTCCCGACCATTTCCTGTCTCTCCGCCAGGGTGTGGGGACTGTCGAGCAGGCTCTTGGCCTGAAGAAACATCCTGTCCCAGTAGTCGAGGTTCCTTTCCGCGTTCCCGGAGGTCTTCCGGGTCAGGTAGGTAAAAAGGCTTGCGGCGTCCGCGCTGTTGGTTATGGGGACGAATTTTTCACCCTCCCTGATATGGGGAAGAAACATGGTCGGAGAGTACCGTTGCCAGACCTTCAGGGGATGGACGCATATCTTCCCCTGATAGTTGTACACATCGAGCAGGAGCTGGGTCGTCTCGCGGATGCGGGCTATGGTCTTGAAAGAGTGGCAATTGCGCTGGATTGCAAAGTACGCCAGAGTATTAAGCTCATACAGATACGGACATGTAATGAAAAAGAAATTGCCGAGCATCAGGTCGGTCGCCCAGTCGAGCAGCAGGTCGGACAGACAGTCGAACACATAGAAAACGTCGCGGCCTTCGGAGCTGATGATGTTGTGGACCTGGGTCGAAAAGAACTCGAAACCCGCGTCTGCGTTCAGTTTGTAAACAACAACCGGGCCCGACTCATCCAGAAGCGGCTCATGGCGGGCAAAGCGCATATAGACAACACGCATCTCTTTTTTGAGGGCTGTATTGACATATGGAAGGACAAAGGATTTGTAATCCTCAATATCGTCCACCTGGAATACCACATTGTCGCCGCTCCTCAGAAAATTAAGTATCTCATCCAGACCATTGATCCCGGAACTGACACGTGTTGCGGACAGCATATATTGGCCCTCTTTCAGTTAACCCGATTTGAAATATTATAAGCAAATAAGGGCTAAATATTACAGCCGGGAGCCTGCGTTCCATATTTTGTCCGTTGTTGAAAGTATGGGAGGGATGCGGGAGGAGTTGGACCTCCTCCCGGAATGATATTGATTGAAGGACCGATTAAAGGGCGGAGTCGCCGGTTTCCG
>JGI20214J51650_10001225_pt1 | contig 16299 bp, 12 predicted proteins | sample WetSurMetagenome_FD_51650 | JGI IMG/M metagenome (IMG submission 51650) | reverse complement strand
AAAACAAGCGGGCCTGAAGGGATTTGAACCCTTGACCTACAGATTAAGAGTCTGTCGCTCTACCGAACTAAGCTACAAGCCCGCGAAGTGACTCAATATAGTGGTCTATCCTCTCGAATAAAACTTTCGTATTACCTTTTTCTGAGGAAGATTCAGTTGAGTGTCCGAATTGTCGGAAACAGCCAGTTCGTGTATCAAACTTAATATCCTGACGCGTTGCATTGTTTTATACATGGCAGAGGTCTCGCAGCAGTCTGCCCCGAGGGTGAAATACGCCATATTCGGGGCGGGAATTACAGGCTACAATATCATCGTGGAACTCCTCAAGGAAAATGCGGGACTCCTGGTGCTTGACCGGGATGAACAACGCGTGAAAGAACTGCGTGACAGGAACATTGATGCAATAAAAAAAGAATTTCACGACCAGGGACTTCTGCTGGGTATCCCCGAGTTTGAGATTGCCTTTATCCTTACCGGGGACCACGAGACCAACCTTTTAACACTCAAAGCTATTAAGACACGGTATCCTGCTGCACATATTGTAGCCCGTGCGGTTGACCCTCTCGGTGCTTCTGCCCTGGAAAGCGCCGGGGCTGAGTTTGTATTTTATCCCCCGCAACTCATTGCGAAAAACGCCCTTTTCCAGATCAACAAGCTGCATGCGAATAAGATATCACAGCGGCTCTATACCATCCTTGCCGGCTGGGAGGGCACCCTTGGTATCATTACCCATAAAAACCCTGACCCTGATGCGATCTCCAGTGCAATGGCCCTGGCCGCTATCGCACGGAATGCAAACCCGCAAAAACTGGCCTGCCGGATTTTTTACGAGGGAGTCATCGGTCACCAGGAGAACCGTACCATGGTCAACCTGCTTGAGATCAGGATGGAACGGATGACACCGCAGGTAGTCCAGGAATGCAATTTCCTCGCCCTGGTCGATTGTGCCGGGCCTGGTATCAATAATTCACTCTCCCCGAGAACCCATATTGACATTATCCTCGACCACCACAAAGACGGAATGCATAGCGAGGCCACCGCCGGGTTTGTCGATATCAGGCCGGGCCTGGGGGCAACCGCAAGCATTCTTACCCAGTACCTCCAGGAGCTTGACATCCCGGTCGACAAACCGGTAGCGACGGGTCTTCTTTACGGTATCAGGTCTGATACGAAGGATTTCAAAAGAAATGTCACCCCGCAGGACATGAACTACGCCGCGTTCCTCCTTCCCCTAACCGATGCGGACCTGTTAGACAAGATCATGTCACCATCACTATCACAGGAGACCCTTGATGTCCTTGGTTCCGCAATAAGGAACAGGAAGATCAGGAGCGGTTACCTGTTTTCAAATGTCGGGTACATCCGGAACCGTGATACCCTGCCACAGGCAGCAGACCTCCTTATTAACCTCGAAGGCGTCAATACCGCCCTTGTTTATGGCATTACCGACGAAGCGATCATTATGTCGGTAAGAAACCGCGATATCCGGCTTCATATCGGCAACGTGCTTGCTGAGGCCTTCGGGGATATCGGTGAAGCGGGGGGTCACCCGAATATGGCGGCAGCTATCATCCCACTGACGTTTTTCTCCCGGGCTGAAAACAAGGACCAGCTCCTTTCCCTGATCATCGACCCGGTCCTACGGAAATTTACAGATATTGTGGGCCTTGAAAACGAGGGGAAAAATGAAATTTGAAGAATGGGAACCGTTGTACGAGGAGATCCTCGCATACTTCTCTTTTGACCGAAAATCTGATGAAGAGTCTGCAGTTCTCCTCCAACAACTCCTGATACGGGACGATATTGATGCACTCAAAGAGTGTTGCGATGGAAAGAAGGTGACCGTTTGTGGAAACGGGCCAAACCTCAGCAGGGAGTTGGACCGGATAGAAGGGACCATTTTTGCCGCAGATGCCGCTGCGCTTGTACTCATGGACCATGGTATCAGGCCGGACGCGATTTTTTCTGATCTTGACGGGGCTGATGAACGTTACCAGGACATGAACTGGAAAGGGACCATCATGGTAATACATGCACACGGGGACAACAGGCACCTGATACAATACTGGGTACCACGGCTTATCGGGCAGGTCGTGGGGACCACCCAGGGGACGCCCATCCAGAATGTGTACAATTTTGGCGGTTTCTCTGACGGGGACAGGGCGGTATTCGCGGCCGATGAACTCGGTGCATCCCATATCACTCTTGTCGGATTTGACTGTGATGACCCTTCTGTCGACCAGGTTAAACGGGGCAAGCTGATGTGGGCCCGGAAACTACTGGCACGAATCGGATATGCCTGCTGACGCGTGGATAATCGACGGGTACGTGGATGAACCTGCATGCCTGGGCGTCCCGCCATATATTTCACCCTATGTCAGGACAACCGCGGGAGTACTGGTTGAGGAAGGACATAATGTCAGGTACTCAACAATCGACCAGGTCAGGGCTGATCCATACCTCTTCCAGGCACTTTCAAAAGCTGCCATTGTCGTGATGATTGCCGGTGTGACGGTCCCCGGGAAATACCTTGGCGGCACTCCTGCCACGCTGACTGAAATCCAGCAGGTCGGCCTCCAGATCAGGGGACCGGAAAAATATATCGGAGGTCCGATTGGTTTTGGTTATTCTCCCGGCGGAGGAGAAAAAGCCATAAAACAGGCTATATCCGGGTTCGACCACCTCCTTACCGGGTCACCTCCCGAAGCCCTCCATTCACATCTCACTGGTGGCAGGCCCGAGGGTAGCACAGACTATGCACTCTCTGATAAATGGAGCATTCTCGGGAGCGGAATTATCAGAAATCACCCTTCTTTTCCCTACCTGATGTGTGAACTCGAGACAGCGAGAGGGTGTGCTCACCAGGAGACCGGGGGGTGTTCATTCTGCACTGAACCGTTTTACGGCCCTCCGGTATACCGTACGGTACACAGTGTTATTGAAGAAGTTGAGTCCCTTTATATGGCAGGTGCACGGCATTTCAGGCTCGGCCGTCAACCCGATCTTCTGACCTACCAGGCAGGCGGAGGTGAATACCCTGTTCCGGACCCTTATGCTCTCAACGCCCTTTTTACGGGAATACGGGAGAGGGCACCAGACCTCAGGACACTACACATTGATAACATCAACCCCGGGACGATCGCACGTCACCCGGATGAGAGTCGTGAGGCACTCTCTGTGATCGTCAGGTACCATACTCCCGGTGACGTCGCAGCATTCGGAATGGAAACGGCAGACCCCGAGGTAGTAAGGAAAAATAATCTGAAAGCAGGTCCCGGGGAGGTAATGGAAGCGGTCAGAATCGTTAATGAAACAGGCGCAAAAAGGACGACAGGTATCCCCGAACTCCTCCCGGGCATTAATTTTATCAGTGGCCTCCCTGGTGAAACGCCGGAGACCTTTGAACATAACAAGGAATTCCTTGCGCAGGTCCTGCAGAGCAGGTACCTCATCCGTCGCGTGAACGTACGGCAGCTGATGCCATTTCCCGGTACCCGGGCATATAATACCAACACGCTTGGCCTCCATGATTCCGGATTCAGGGCATTCAAAGAGTTCGTACGGACGAAATTTGACAGGCCAATGCTCGAACGTGTTTTTCCTATAGGAACTGTATTACGGGACATCATCATTGAGATACAAGACCGGATCTCCTTCGGGCGGCAGATGGGATCCTACCCGATCCTTGTTGGAATTCCGCTGTCATTTTTACCCCGGACGGTACTTGATGCAGCAGTGGTCGATTTTGGTATGAGGTCCCTTACTGCCCTGCCAGTGCCGGTTGATATCAACAATCTTCCTGTCCAGGCCCTTCGGTGGCTGCCGGGGGTGGGTAAAAAGAAAGCAGCTGTTGTTGTGGCGAAACGGCCTTTTCATACCCTTGAATCCTTCAGGAAGATTACAGGAATAACCCCGCTTGATCACCTGATGGTATTCCGGTAACAACTATGATGGTCCAGGGACTTTTACCCCGGGTTATTGTTAAACGATCGTAAGGTAAACCGCTTTTTCTCCAACCATTAATAGCAACGAATTATCATTTTTATTCGAATATCAACCTTATATTGTTTATTTTTCAGGATAGACCACAGATTGTTTAATCTATACCGTTGTTGCTGATGTTTCGATAGAGATAACCGGTTACATCTCTTTCAGTTCGATTACCTTCATGATATCTTCTCTCGTAACAATCCCGATAAGTTCCCCGTTCTCCATAACCGGAATATGGCCGATATTTTGCACCGACATGATACGTAATGCGTCTTCAACCGGCGCCCCGGGAGGGAGGGAGACCGGGTCCCTTGACATGACATCCCGTACCTGCATCGCCTCGCGATCGAGCGGGTTCATCTTATGCACATCGGCGACCGTGATCATCCCTACAAGCGTACCACGGTCAACAACCGGGAACCCGAGATGCCGGCTGCCATACATCAGTTCGACCACTTCCCTGACAGGCATCGTCAACGGTACGCTTATAACAGGTTTTGACATCATGTCTCCAACAGTAACGTCCATAAGGAGAAATTTGTACCGCATTGCATTGGACTCCTGGCTGGCACCCAGGTAAATAAACACGGCTATTATAATCAGGATCGGGCTGAAGGTTACAATTGCAAATATGCCGAAAATAACGGCAAATCCTTTTCCGATATTTGCTGCGATCCTGGTAGCTTCCGGGAGCGGTTTTGATTTCGCGAGCCATGCACGGAGGACCCTGCCCCCATCCATCGGAAACGCCGGAAGCAGGTTGAAGACAAATAGTATAAAATTAAGGAGTCCCAGGTAACCAAAGAAAAAGACCAGGGTCCCTGCAACCACCCGGTCGGTAATGGCAACATCCGCCGCATATGCAATACCGGAACAGATAACCGCGATAACAAGGCTCATCAGGGGCCCGGCGAGCGCTACAGGAAGCTCAATCCCGGGGTCAGGAGTACCTTCCTCGATCGACGATATACCCCCGAAAATGAGGAGGGTGATGTTATTTATTTTAAGCCCGAATTTCCTGGCAACCAGCGAATGGGCCATTTCATGGATAAGTACACCAACAAAAAGACCTATCGAAATCAAGGCACCAAGAATGTATGAATACAGGCCAAGGGCAAAAAATGAGGTGTCAACCGTAAACGGGTGTAGCCAGCCAAATACAAAATTATACGAATTTGTTATGAGCCCGACGGTAATGGCAATCTGTGTCCCGATGATCCAGGCGAAGAGCGGGATCACGATCAGGAAGGTCCAGTGAATATAAATGGGAACCCCAAACAGAGAACCGATTCTGAATGAACTGTTCATTAAAAGAGTATCTTTTTAACTGTTCTAGTATATATTCTTGAATTGATCAGGATGAGAAAACAGATTACTGAAATGTTCGGACTNAANGTGTACACCGAAAAGAGTATTTTTGTCGGTGAAGTGGAAGACGTAGTTATTGACGTTGACGGGAAAAAAATAGAATCAGTTGTCGTTGGAAAATTAAACCCGGAACTTGTCGATATTAAAAATTACAAGGGACTCAAGATCCCGTTCCGGATAATAGGAAGTATAGGAGATATTGTCATCATCCGCCATCTCCCGGGTGCTTTCAAATCCGAAGAGATGTGATTATTCTCAATAACCACGACCATTTTCCCGGGTCGGATCTTACATATCCTGGGAATCATCCGGACTAACTACTATGAAACAACGGGAACTATTCAGCAATCTCATCACAGTCCCGCCCATTTTTGTCAGGATTGATGGCAGGGCGTTTCACCGGCTCGCTTCCCACCTTTCATTCCGGAAACCTTTTGATGAAACATTCCACCAGGCAATGGTCAACGTGTCTGAGTCGCTGGTCTCCCATTCAGGACTGAACCCTGACTTTGCCTATACGTTTTCAGACGAAATCAGCCTCTATTTCAGCTCGGTTCCCTTCCGTGGGAGGGTTGAGAAGATCGACTCCATCGCATCATCATACGCTTCCAGTGCACTCTCGATGATTATCCACCCTGAAAGCCCGGTCGCATTTGACGCACGTATCGTCCAGGTCACCCCAGTGCTTGCCGCAGAGTATTTAAAAAACCGGCAGCACGAAGCGTGGCGGAACCACATCAACGCCTATTGCCAGGCTGCACTTACAGACGACGGTATGACACCGTCAGATGCCCAGAGGACCCTTCTCGGGATGCCGTCAAAAGCACTCCACGAGATGATGTATGCACGGGGTGTGAACCTCGCCGCAACCCCTGCATGGCAGCGTCGTGGGGCCCTCGTTTATAAAATGTTAAAAAAGGTCCACGGGTTTAATCCCGTTACCAATGAAACCGCGGAGACACTCCGGAGTTCGGTGACCCTCGACCAGGAACTCCCGCTCTTCAACACCCCTGAAGGACAAAAATTCCTTGTTTCATTGATCAGGGAACCCTGATATCCCGATCCTGACCAAAAGGCCCTCGATATCCCAGTCTTTTTCGAGGTCCCAGCTCCCTGCAGGGATAGGTGACCCATCACCTGATATCGTGAGCTGTCTTGCCCTGACTTCTTCCATGATCCCGCCTTTCCATTCCGAGCTGACGAGCTGGCAGATACGCGAATCGTTGATTATTACGTATGAGGAAATGAAATCTTCAACATTGAGGTCAAGCTGACGACGCATCTCCTGGATCCGGCGGATAACCTCTCTTGCATTCCCTTCTGCTTCAAGTCCTGGAGTCAGCGCAGTATCAACATACACCGTCGCGTCCCGCATCGGTGCCGAAAAAACAGATCCCGGCAGGCCTTCAACAAAGGTAACATGTTCGCTACCGATCTCAAAACGTTCGTCCCCGGAAACAAGGGTAAATTTATTGCCGGCAAGCGTTGTTTCCCTCACCCGGTTACCATCCGCAGCAAGGATTAATTCCTTCACCATCGGTGCATTTTTCCCGAATCCCGGGCCCAGGGCCTTCATGACCGGTTCCGCTTTCCACGAGACCCTGTCATAGGTCCCTCCGACTACCCGGACACACTTTGCATTCGCCCTGTCACAACAGAGATCATTGAGCTGTTCAATAGCATCCCTGATATCAGGAGAGGCAGTGGCGATCACACATTCGGACACCGGCCAGCGGAGCTTTCTTTTTCCGGACTGCCGTGCATTTGCCTGTGCTTCATCAAAGGACTGGACAATACTCATGCGTGATTCAATCCCGGTATCAATGAGACCGGGATTACTTGCAAACCACGTGAGCATATGGACACTGACCGGGTCGCCAGAGAGCCGTATATTGTCATACATCTTCTCGGTAATATGTGGGGCGAAGGGTGAAAGAAGGGTAACGAGCTGGCGCATTGCATAGTACAATGTCTCGTAGGCGAACTGTTTTTCCTGCGATTCTTCTTCAAGCCAGAGCCTGGGCCGGACCAGCTGCACATACCACCTTGATAAGTCGTCCAGGATGAACGACATCAGTCCCCGGGTGACCTTGTGGACTTGGCACTCACTGATCGCCTCGTTCACCTGTAGTGCAAGGGTGTTGATACGGGAAATAATCCAGCGGTCCTCGTCCGGCATTCCGGAGAAATGTTCTCTGACGAACGTGTCATCCCAGCATCCACCCTTGTTGAACGGTTCCCATTTGTCAAGGATCATATAGGGTAATGGGAACCGGTAAACATTCCAGAAGATATTCATAGTCCGGTTGACAGTCTTCACACCCTCCCAGTTAAATTTCAGGTCGTCCCAGGGAGCACTTGATGAAAGGACATACAACCTCAGGACATCCACACCCTGTGCCTCTACAACTTCTTCAGGGGTAACAACATTCCCGAGACTTTTACTCATTTTACGGCCTTCGGCATCAAGTGCAAAGCCATGCATGAGGACGCTCTTGTAGGGTGAACAGTCAAATGCAATCGTGCTTGCCCCAAGTTGCGAATAGAACCAGCCCCGTGTCTGGTCCTGGCCTTCAGCAATAAAATCCGCGGGCCACAACTGGTCAAATGCTTCTTTACTGCCGGGGTACCGGAGCGTCGCCCAGGAAGCTACGGCCGAGTCGAACCAGACATCAAAAATATCCTCAACACGGTGCATCGTCCCGCCACAGCTGCACGGCACCGTCACCTTGTCTACAAACGGGCGGTGTGGGTCAGGCAGAGGTGTACCGCTTGCATCTTCAAGCTCTTTTATTGTACCAAAAACCCGGATATGGTTACATTTCTTACATTCCCAGATAGGGATCGGGATCCCCCAGTACCGCTGGCGGGAGATGCACCAGTCCCGTGCTTCTTTGATCCAGTCGTAGAACCGTGCACTTCCTGCCCATTCAGGGTACCATTTTACGATGGCAACTTCTTCGAGCATCCGTTCCTTCATGGCTGATGCCTTTAAGAACCATTGCGAAGTTGCCCGGAAGATGATCGGGGTTTTACACCGCCAGCAGTGACCGTAGCGGTGGGTAACTTTGCCTCTCCCGAGAAGGTTGTCCCCGAGCTCCTTCAGGACGATATCATCGGCGTCCTTTACAAACATGCATTCAAACACACCACCCTCTTTTGTGAAGTGGCCGGTAGAATCAACGGGACATACAATGGCAAGCCCCTCCTTCTGTCCAAGAAGGTAATCATCCCAACCATGGCCCGGGGCGATATGGACAAAACCGGTGTTTTCAGATGCTACAAAATCTGCCGTAACAACCCGGTGTACCATCTCTTTCTGGACCGGGACCTGTTCTGCAAGCGGGGAGTCGTATGTCATCCCGACAAGGTCTTTTCCCTGCTTTTCTTCAATAACAGAATAGTCCTGGTACTTGCCCTTCTTAAGGACAGGCTCCACCAGGTCAGAGGCAATCCATAAAATTTCTTCACAGCCACCTTTAACTGCCTTAACCCGGGCATAGGTAAGGTCCGGGCTGACTGCCACAGCGACGTTTGCCGGAAGGGTCCAGGGGGTTGTAGTCCAGATTACGAGGGATTCCCCGGACTTTCCAGCCAGGGGAAATTTTACAAAGATTGAAGGGTCTGTTTCTTCCCAGTACTCGACTTCAGCATCCGCAATGGCCGTTGCACACCTGGGGCACCAGTTCACTACGCGGAATCCCCGCTCAAGCATCCCGCGTTCAGCCGCCCTCTGGATGGTCCACCATGCAGCTTCGATATATTCGGGCTGGATTGTCTGGTACGGGTTGTCAAAATCGAGCCATACCCCCAGTTTTTTAAACTGGCCGCTCATCACGACCATGTTTTTCTCGGCGAAATCACGGCATTGGTCAATAAATTTCTCAATCCCGAAGGTCTCGATATCTTTCTTGGAAGAGAAACCGAGCTGCTGTTCTACCCTGACCTCGATCGGGAGCCCGTGCATATCGTAACCTGCCCTGGCAATTACATGTCTGCCGCACATCCGGTGGTAGCGGAGCAGGCTGTCTTTTAAGATCTTATTCCATGCTGTGCCGAGATGGATGTGACCGGTTGTATATGGCGGACCATCAACAAAGAAAAAAGGCGGGTCTCCTGCATGGAGCGACTGCACCTTAGAAAACGTATCTTCATCGTGCCAGAGCTGCTGGACTGCCTCCTCGATCTCGTGGGCATTATAACTGCTGGTTACTTCCTTCAACCTATCATCCCTCAATTGTCTCCTCCTGGTGGCGGTGAAGCGAGGAGAATATTCATTACTATTCACCCTTCAGCACAAAGTAGTTTTTCAAGGAGTTCAGGTGTCCTTCATAAAAAGATGCTGAACATAACCCTGGTTCCGGAGTCAAAACACGAGACGCAGGAATAATTACCCGTAAATGGAAAATATAATGATACAGACAGTTACGAATCCGTTAAATTGCAGTCGCGGTATCGTGAATTCTGATTTCTTATAATCAGGACTAGTTGCCAGGATCAAATCCGCGGTTTCTTTAGGAATGATTTCGGATGCACATATAGGAATCGTGTGACCCGTTACCCTTCAGCATAACCTGGGATAATGGTATCGCACGAAAACCGGGATGGGAAAAACCATGGATACATACCCTGTTCTTATTGGAGGAAAAACAAGGGAGACGGATGAAACAGTCGATGTTTTGTTCCCTTACACAGGAGAAGTCTATGCCCGGGTGTGCCAGGCAGGTGCACCTGACCTGGACGATGCACTTGCTGCGGCTGTTACCGGCTTTGAAAAAATGAAACGGTTATCATCATGCGAACGTTCAAAAATCCTTGATCGGCTGGCAGACGAGATCAGCCGACGTGCAGATGACCTTGTTCATACCATGGTGATGGAAGGCGGTAAAACGAAGAAATTTGCTACTGCCGAGGTCGCCCGCGCTGAAATGACGGTCCGGACATCAGCCGAGGAGGCAAGGAGAATATACGGTGAAATCCTGCCGCTTGACTGGAGCGACGATACGAAACACCGCACCGGGTATCTCATGAGATTCCCGGTTGGCCCGGTACTCGGGATCGTACCGTTCAATTTTCCCTTAAACCTTGCCTGCCACAAACTCGCACCAGCTATTGCATCAGGTAATTCCATCATCCTCAAACCGGCATCAGCCACCCCCATATCAAGTCTCCTCCTCGGTGAGATGGCACTTGCTGCAGGGGCGCCGGCCGAAGCCATCACCGTTGTACCATGCCCCGGGAATCGTGCTGAAATGATGGTACGTGATCCGCGAGTTGCGTTCCTTTCTTTTACCGGAAGCTGTGCAGTAGGCTGGCATTTAAAAGAAATATCAGGACGTAAACGGGTCGGGCTGGAGCTGGGAGGGAACGCTGCAGTTATCGTCCATGAGGACGCGAATATCGACTTTGCCGCGTCTAGAATTGCCACAGGGGGNTTTTTGAATGCCGGTCAGATTTGCATCTCCGTGCAGCGGGTCCTTATCCACCGTACCGTGTTTGAAGAGACGGTTGCGAAGATACAGGCATCGGCCAGGTCATTAAAAGTAGGGGACCCGCGGGACCCGGCCACTGATGTAGGCCCGATGATCGACCCGGTGAAGGCAGGAGAGGCCTACCGGAAAGTACAGGAGGCGGTCCAACAGGGTGCAAAGGTCCTTTCTGGCGGGACTTACGAAGGGAGACTGTTTTCACCTACAATTCTGGAACATACAACTCCCGATATGCGGGTGAACAGGGAAGAGGTATTTGCACCGGTGATTTCTGTCACAGCCTATGATGAATTTGATGATGCCCTGCGGATTGCTGATGAAACCGATTTCGGCCTCCAGGTTGGAATATTCACGCAGAACGTCAACCGGGTGATGCGGGCATTCGAAGAGATGAATGTCGGCGGCGTAATCATCAATGATATCCCGTCGTTCCGCGTGGACCAGATGCCGTACGGAGGGGTCAGGGGGTCTGGCACCGGGCGGGAAGGTCCAAGATATGCAATTGAAGAGATGACTGAACTGCGATTACTGGTTATTAACAGGGACGGTGGCCTTGGCTAGAATGAACCAGGTTGCCGTAATTGGTGCGGGAGACTGCACTGATGACGAATACCGGGTTGCAGAAAAGGTTGGCGGACTCCTCGCCAGCCACCATGTTATCCTCTGTTGCGGTGGCCTGGGCGGGGTCATGGAAGCCGCGGCGAAAGGGGCCCACACGCAGGGCGGTATTACCGTTGGTATTATCCCCGGGATATCGGGAGAAAACCCATATTCGGAAATTGTCATCAGGACAGGTATGGGCCATGCAAGAAACATCGTCCTGGTACAATCAGCTGATTCAGTGATTGCAATCGGGGGGTCATATGGGACTCTTTCAGAAATTGCCGCCGCATTAAAAATGGGAAAACCTGTATTCGGTTATCACACATGGGAGATTCCGGGGGTCATCCCCTGTGATTCTCCTGATGATGCCGTTATCAGGGCAGTTGGCGCCTGTGACCAGTCACGGACGTATCATACCCCCCGAGACGGTCAAGAATCCCGGTAAACTCCGGTGATGACACTACCTCAATGAGGGCTGCAACCCGAGGGTCAGAAAGGTTTTCCTTCCGTGTAACGATCCCGTACTGCTCATTACCGACAGGCACGAATTGCAACCCGAGTGTTTTTGCGGCACTGTATACGCACATCCCTGCATCTGCCTCCCCTGTTTTTACTGCAAGGCCTACGGCTATATGGGTGGTCACCTCACGGTCATATCCAGGAATTGATGCCGGGTCAATACCACGCTTTTTAAGTTCATAATCAAGCAGGATACGGGTACCAGACCCTTTCTGGCGGTTGATGAACTGTCTGCCTTCCAGGTCATCAATACCTATGCCGTCCTTTGAAACTATACCCTGCTCCCTTCCGGCTACAGTCACGATAACAAGGTCTTCCCCGGGAAGGTACTGCTTCAGGTAGCATGTGTTATACTCGCCGGAATCGCAGAGGAGGTGCATCGGGGCGATATGGCAGTCTCCTTTCTTCAGGGCTATCAGCCCGCCCATGCTCCCTGAATGCGTGGAATGGACTTCTATTCCTCGCTTCTGAAGCATATCGGCCAGATAATCAATGGATGGGTCATGACTACCGGTAACAAGAAGTGCAGAGTCTGCCTGTGCCCGTGTAACCATCAGGGTTACCGGGGCTTGTGAACCCGCCTCGTACCCTTCAAGGTTCCTGGGAATCCTGAGGTATGCATTTGCACGCACCGCGCTCATCTGTACGCCAGCACCCCGTGACTGGGGTGTGGCAACATAATTTCCACCGATTTTACCAACAGACAGCAGCACAAACTCGTCTGTTCCCACATCTGAATTGAGACTCGTCGTCAGACGGGCATTTAATGACTCTTTTTCCGGGGCAGGAATCCCGTAATTTGCGAGTAATGGGATGATAATCTCACGTATTACTGTAAGGGCTGACAGGGGGTAACCCGGCATACCGATAACCGGGGTTCCTTCCACTTTTCCAATGATTACCGGTTTGCCGGGTTTTATAGCCACTCCATGGGCCAGGAGCACACCCATCTCCCTGATAATTTCTGCGGTAAAATCACGTGTACCTGCGGAGGAGCCTGCTGATATAATAACCAGGTCATTTTCCTCGACCCCGCGTTCGATCATCTGTCGTATCATTCCGGGTTCATCAGGTGTAATCGGGTAGCGGGTGCACGAGACTCCCAGGGTCTCAAGCCAGGCTGCCGCCATCACCGTGTTGCTCTCGACTACCTGCCCTGGTGCTGGGTGTGCACCATGGAAAACCAGCTCGCTTCCGGTAGGTATAAGCCCGACTTTCAGGGATACCACGTCAATATTAGTTATTCCGTATGCCGCAAGCGCCCCGATTTCATGGGGCCTGACCCGGTGCATCGCAGGGAGGGCCATTTCTGACTCAGCGATATCCTCCCCGGCAGGCCGGACATGCTGCCACGGTGCCGCTGCCTTGCGGATAATAAAACGGTCACCATCGAGATGCACGTCCTCGATCATGATCACGGCATCGTATGGTGACGGGACAACATTCCCGGTATTCACCCGTTTCACATCATCAAGGACTACAGGGTGCTGTTCAGCCGCCTGGCGTGTATCAATACTACGGACTGCAATCCCGTCCATTGCCGAAAGGTGTACTTCCGGGACGGAATACTTTGCAAATATAGGTTTTGCTGTAATCCGGCCAACTGCTTCTTCAAGAGGAATATTGATTTTTGATATTGTATGGGGGAATGAAGTCCTTATGAGGGAGCGGGCCTCCTCAAGCGTAATAAGTTTCAGGTAGCGTGTTACCATTGTAGTACCTCCACCGGGTCTCCTTTCTCAACCCCTTCACTTCCAACAGGCACCCTCACCAGTCCATTGCTCCTGACGAGTGTGTTAAGGAGACCGGATTTGCCAAACAACGGGGTAGTACCCTGCTCTGTTGTAAAAACCCTGACATATTCATCACGGCCTTTCATGGAAGGAATATTTTCGAGTGCGATGGATTTCATTACAGCAGGACCTTCTGACCGGACCCCGGTCATGTTATCCAGGAGATGCCTGACAACAACCGTAAGGACAATAAAGGCTGAAGCGGGATGCCCCGGAAGGCCGATTACAGGGACCCTGCCGGCATGTCCGATAATAGTAGGTTTTCCGGGNGCAATCGCAATACCGTGAACGAGGACTTCCCCCCGTTCCTGTATCACGGANGCAGTCATATCACGCTCATCTTTTGAACTTCCGCCGGAGATCAGGAGCGCATCACATACNGCGATAGCTGAATCAACTGCTGCCTGGAAAGCGCCNCGTTCATCAGGAGCAATCCCAAAAAGTATGGGACTGCACCCGAGTTCCTCCACGAATGAACTGCAGAGATAGCTGTTGACATCCCTCACCCGGCTCCCCGATGGTACTTCGGTGACAGGGACGAGTTCATTTCCGGTGGATAATATCCCTATCTTCGGAACCCGGTAAACTGGTACCCTGCTGCAACCGACAGCTGCGAGTACTCCCATTTCCCTGGGGCCAAGCCGGCACCCGGATTTTATGACAATTTCACCGCTATGGAAGTCTTCTCCTCGCAGGACAATATTCTCACCATTTGCAAGAGGCCGTTTAATAAGTACGGTATCTCCGATCCGTTCGCAATATTCGATCATCGCGACCGCATCAAATCCCTTTGGTACTTCGCCACCAGTGGGGACATAGGTACAGGAACCGGTAACACCGGAATACCGGTCAGCCTTCTCACCCATGTTTATTCTGCCGGTAAGCTGAAGCATTGCCGGGACAGACTCACCTGCCCCGGTAGTATCAGAAGACCTGACCGCATACCCGTCGACAACTGACCGGTCAAACCCGGGAATATCAATATCTGCCCTGATATCTTCCGAAAGGACTTTTCCTGATGCGGTCTCCAGGGGTACCTGTTCAACCAGTGGTAATGGAGCGATGGCTTTAATCCTGGTGATAGCCTCTTCTACAAGAACGGTTTCGAGAAAGATACTCATTTAAAGCAGCCCAGTTGGCAACTCCTGATCTTTACACCGTGCGCATTGCAATACTCTGCAATCTCACTTTTCTTTACGTTGTATTTTTCTGCAATGGAAAAGGCCTGCGGGCACTTGATCTCGCTACCTATCCCTTCTTTTTCAAATGCTGAACTAATCTTATCTTCTTCCATAACGAACAATGGTATATGTACAATTACATAGTGTTTACTGTTATTGTTAACCGGGTCCGCAACAGGTTATCAAATTACGGGAGGATCAGCAAACCTTGAAGATTACACTGGTCAGCTCGCGGGTGGACCCGGCAGGACGGAATATCCACGGGCATATCCGCAAACTTCTGGAGAACGGGTCCCCCGGACTATTTCCAGGGACAAAAACCCAGCGTCCTGAATACACCCATATCGAGGTAGATGGCCGCCTGATTTTTGAGGATGGAATTGATTGTGATATCAATACGGACCTGGTAATTTTCCTTTCGCGCCATGCTTCTGTTCATCCGGTCCCCGTGCTCACTGTGCATGTAACAGGGAACCCTGGGAATGCAGACCTTGGGGGAAAACCCAACTCGCTTGCACCAGCAGCCCCCGCCTGGATGAAAGCAGTACTCAGGAACTTAAAAGAACGTGCCCCCCCGGGGTATGGAACATGCTACGAAGTTACGCATCATGGACCAACAGAGCTGATTCACCCGTCATTTTTTGTCGAGATCGGAAGTACTGAAAAAGAATGGCAGGATGGTGAGGCAGGCCTGGCCGTTGCAGAGAGTGTGCTGCTCGCAGACCCCGGCCCTGCAATTCCCCTCATAGGGTTTGGCGGGACACATTATGCAAGGAGACAGANCGAAATTGCCCTGTGTACACAGGGGGCATTTGGTCACATCGCCCATACACGGGAAATCNGGGGGATAACAAAGGAAATGGTCTGCCTGATGGCAGCAAAAACTGATGCCGTGGCAGCCTATATAGACAGGAAAGCCCTTGAAGGAAAAGACCTCTCCCGTATAGAAGGCCTGATCAGGGAAGCAGGCATGATCAGGCTGGCTGAACATGACCTGATGGATATCGGGGCTTTACCATGGGATGATTACCTTCGGATCAGGTCAGTTGCATCCACTGTTGACCCTGACGCAATCGTCCATGTCCATTCATTACCCTCGCTGGAAGACCCGGTNGTTATCAGGATCGATCCGTCCCTCCTCTCTGCCGCACTCAATTCAGGGGGACAGGAGTTTCTCGATGAGCTCTGGAAAGTCCCGGTTGTTCACCTCTCTACGAAAAATTCGCCTGTACTTCCTGCTTTCATCACGGGACAAGGCCAGAAGGAAACAAAACTACATGATTTAATAACCTTATGCGTATCAATGATCATTATTAACGAAGCGACTGAAATTGAGGGCGATCACCTGATAATCCT
>JGI20214J51650_10001224_pt1 | contig 16307 bp, 15 predicted proteins | sample WetSurMetagenome_FD_51650 | JGI IMG/M metagenome (IMG submission 51650) | reverse complement strand
GGAAGCAGCCCGGCAGACAATATTGTCATGAAAGCTGTCATCAGATTGCGCGAGAGAAGATCTTTCCCCTTTCTTAAAATCCATTTACATAAAGCTATTCCTGCAGGGGCAGGACTAGGTGGCGGTTCATCTGATGCAGCATGCCTGCTTAGAGCAGCTAACCATCATTTTGACCTCAGTATTGATTTAATTGAGCTTCAAGCAATTTCGCTGAATCTTGGTAGTGATTGTCCGTTTTTTATTTCTGGTGTTCCATCTCTGGCATTAGGAAGAGGCGAAGATTTGACTCCTGTAAAATCATTATTAACAGGATATTATCTGGCAATCCTTAATCCTGGAGTAAGTATAAGTACAGCCGAAGCATATAAAAACTGTCGTCCCGTGACTCCTCCGGAAAGTCTTAGGCAGTTAATTGAATATCCGGTAAGTGAATGGAAAGGGCTGATATTAAATGACTTTGAAGAGTTTGCTTTTAGAAAACACCCAATCATTGCCGATATTAAGGAGGAATTATACAGATCGGGTGCAATTTTTAGTCTGATGTCGGGAAGCGGATCGAGTGTTTATGGTATATTTAAAGAGAAGCCGGAACTGCCGGATAAGCTAAAAGAGTATGTTATTTGGGAAGGAAGGATGTGACCCCCCAACCCCCCTAAAGGGGAGCTAATGTTCATTTTGAAGTATGATTCAACTTATTTTTGAAGCGATTTAATCCCCCTTTAGGGGGATCCCGCGTAGCGGGAGGGGGTCACCCCTACTCCAGCTCCAGCAACACAGTTCCTTTTGAAACTTTATCGCCCTTTTTGACAGCCACTGATTTTACCTCGCCGTCAATGCTGCATTTAAGTTTATTCTGCATTTTCATTGCATCCAGTATCATCAGTTCATCTCCCTTTGAGACAAACTGCCCTGGTTTTATTAAAATATCGAGTACTGTCCCGGGTATAAAACTNAGNATAATCTTCGGGTTAACCGGCTGGTAAGGTTTACGCTTTGCAAACTTATTGCTGATCCTGGTCTGGTAAAGACTTGAGTTAATATTGAGTAATCCAAGCTTCTCATTTTTATTCATGACAGTTTCAATTGTTAGCGGGTGGATATTTACTAAAAGGGCGGAAGACCATGTTTTTTATTTGGCATGCTAACATCCTTATTTTCCGATACCTCAATAGAATGCATCAGAAATTTCCTTGTTTCGGAGGGTTCAATAACGGCATCAACATATCCTCGTGAGGCAGCAACATAAGGGTTGGCAAATTTTGTTTTATACTCTTCAACTTTTTGTTTTCTCATAGCATCGGGATCGGGAGCGGACATGATCTCTTTTCTGAATATTATATTAGCTGCTCCTTCAGGGCCCATAACAGCGATCTCAGCGGATGGCCATGCAAAAACAAAATCGGCACGCAAATGTCGTGAACTCATTGCAATATATCCGCCTCCGTATGCTTTTCGGATAATAACTGTCAATTTTGGAACAGTAGCTTCGCTATAGGCGTACAGAATTTTAGCCCCATGCCGTATCACGCCTGCGTGTTCCTGATCAACTCCTGGAAGGTAACCCGGAAGATCCACCAGAGTAATAATAGGGATATTGAATGCGTCACAATAACGAATGAATCTTGCAGCTTTATCGGAGGAATCAACATCAAGAACACCTGCCATTTCGAGAGGCTGGTTTGCAACAAACCCGGTTGTACGACCTCCCATCCGACCAAATCCGATTACAATATTCTTTGCATATAGTTCCATTATCTCGAAGAAATCCGAATTATCTACAATAGCTCTTATGACATCTTTAATATCATAAGGGAGAGTCGGATCTTCCGGAACTATTTTATTAATATTATATTCAGGCTTGGGTTCCCCAGGTTCAAACATTCTGGCTTTCTGACCATTATTCCAGGGTATGAAAGTGATGAGTTTTTTTATCTGCTCAAAACATTCTTCTTCGTTAAGTGCGAAAAAGTGGGCATTACCTGTTATCTCGCTATGAACCCTCGCTCCACCCAGATCTTCCATAGAGATTTCTTCCCCAAGAACAGTTTTAATAACTTCTGGTCCGGTAATAAACATTTTAGAAATATTATCAACCACAAATACGAAATCTGTTAAAGCCGGGGAATAGACAGCGCCTCCGGCGCAAGGACCAAGAATTACCGAGATTTGAGGTATAACACCACTTGAAATTGTATTACGGAAGAAAATCTCACCATAGCCTGCAAGTGAGTTAACGCCCTCCTGAATCCTTGCACCTCCTGAATCATTTATTCCAATCAGTGGCATTCTCATCTTCAGCGCATGGTCCATGATCTTGGTAATTTTTCTTGAATGCATCAATCCAAGGGAGCCTCCTGCTACTGTAAAATCCTGTGCAAAAATTGCAACAGGGGCGCCGTAAATGGTACCCGACCCAATAATTACACCATCACTTGGAAGTGACTTTTTATCCATATCAAAATCACGTGCATCATGTTCAACGAAAAGATCGTATTCATTGAATGAGTTTTCATCGAGTAAAGCCATAATGCGCTCTCTGGCAGTTCGTTTACCCATGGACTTTTGTTTCTCAATGGCTTGTTCCCCTCCTCCAAGAAGGGCTTTTTCGCGCTTTTCCTGAAGCTCGCGTATTTTTTTATTTACTGGCATAATATCCGGTTTTACTTATTCTTTTTTAGTCTGATCCAAATTTGAATATCTGAAATTCAGGGTACAATTTTAAGGAAATTGTACGAGTTATATTCTATTTTGGTGCTAATTTATAAAGCACCATCGCAATGCCTGAATACAGAATGTTTGGTATCCACATGGCAAGTATTGGATTAAGGTTTCCCTTGAGGCAGAATTGTGATGCAAATTGAAGAAACAGAATGTAGGAAAAGCTTAGTGCAAGTCCTATTCCGATATTCATCCCAATTCCTCCTCTTATTTTTCTTGATGACAGGGAAACACCAATGAGGGTAAGGATGAACACTGCAAAGGGATTGGCAACCCTTCTGTATTTTTCAATGAGAAACAATTTAAGTTCATCAGAACCCTGAAGTCGGAGCAATTTGATGTAATTATCGAGTTCACGGGAAGTCATGGTACCAACAAAATCCGGATCTCTTGAAAAATCTTTGGGGGTTATTGCAAGAGCTGTGTCAATCTCCATGCCTCTTGTAATAATCTCATTATTGCCCTTTATGTCACGTATATAGTAATTCTGAGCTATCCATTTGTGTTTTGTGGTGTCGTATAAAACAGATCCGGCTGACATCTTTGATTCAAGGATTCCACTGTCAGAAATTTTTTCAATTGTGAAATTCTGTCCTCTCTGGGTCAGTGGACTGAATGTTCCCATAAAGACATAAGTATTTCTCGATAACTGCCGGTGAATATCTTCGACAGGGATCCTTTTATTTGATGAGTGGTAATATTTATCTTCAAATTCCATCCTCACCAGGTTGGCTCTGGGAAGAACATAATTGGTAAGAACAAATGCAAAAGACGCAATAATAAAAGCAGAGAGAAAATATGGCCACATCATCCTTCGGAAACTCATCCCACAGTTCAGGATTGCAATTATCTCAGTACTTACAGCCATTTTTGAAGTAAAGAATATAACTGAAATAAAAACGAATAAAGGAGAAAAAAGCGTTGCGAAATAAGGAATGAAATTAAAATAATAATCAACGATTATTGCCTTAGCCGGAGCCTGCTTTTCCATGAAGTTGTCAATCTTTTCGGCGAAATCGAATACAACAGCAATGGTCAGAATCAGTATAATACAAAAGAAGAAAGTACCAAGAAACTTTCTGATTATGTATTTATCTATAAGCTTTAGCTTCAGAAATTCTATAATCTTTCCGACAGCTTTTTTATCATTGAATTTTTCCATCTCTTAAAATTGGCTGCTTCAATTTGTTTTCTCGCTTCGCTTACCAGCTTCAGGTAGAAGCCGAGGTTATGTATACTCGCAATCTGAGCACCAAGGTTTTCTCCTGAAATAANTAAATGTCTGAGATATGCTTTGGAATAAAATAAACTCACGGCACTTGGNCCATCAGGATCAATGGGACTGAAATCATCAGCCCACTTTTTGTTCCTGATATTGATGGTGCCCTCGCTTGTGAATAACATCCCATTTCTGCCGTTTCGTGTAGGCATTACACAATCAAACATATCGATACCTCTGTCTATAGCTTCCAGAAGGTTAACCGGAGTGCCAACGCCCATAAGATAACGTGGTTTTTCATCGGGAAGTATCTCATTTACAATCTCAATGATCCGGTACATTTCTTCTGCAGGTTCTCCCACCGACAATCCTCCAATAGCATTTCCTTCAAGTCCTGCAGAGGCTGTTTTCTCAGCCGACTCTTTTCTCAGGTCATCAAATGTTCCACCCTGAACAATCGGAAAGAGCAACTGTTCCTTTCCCCACAAAGGAACTGTTTCAGTATATCTCACAATTGCCCTGTCGAGCCAATGATGTGTGAGAGCCACAGATTTTTTTGCGTAACTAAAGTCACATGGCCAGGGAGCGCACTCATCAAATGCCATCATAATGTCTGCGCCTATAATGCGTTGAATATCGATCGTATTTTCAGGAGTAAAAAGATGCCTCGAACCGTCGATATGCGATTTGAATACAGCACCTTCGTCGGTTAACTTCCTGTTGCCTGTTAATGAAAATACCTGATAGCCACCACTATCGGTGAGTATGGGACGATCCCAAGTCATAAANTTATGAAGTCCTCCGGCAGCTTTAAGTATTTCCATTCCCGGACGCANATAGAGATGATATGTATTCCCAAGTATAATCTTTGCATTAATGTCTTCAGTAAGATCGCGCTGNAGGATTCCTTTTACTGTACCGCCNGTNCCGACCGGCATGAAAATCGGAGTAGGGATATCTCCNTGGGGAGTTTTCAGAATTCCCGAACGCGCTTTTGAATCNCTATCCCTGCTCTCAATTAAAAACATTTTTTAACCTTTTTTTTGAAGCACAAAGGTAATTTTTCCAAACGGCTTATAAAATTATAAGGAATTATTGTTGCTATATTTTTTGCCTTTCCGTTAATCTTACTAATATTGCTGACAATTTCGGAAGTCAAATGGCCGACCATAAATATATTATACTTTTAGTTGTTTTCTGCATCTTTACCTTTATGGCTGCCGTGCAGTTGTTTTATTATCTCTTCTTTTATCTATCAGTATATTTCAAAAAATCATCTGAATCCAAAAACGGTAAACAACCTGTATCTGTAATAATCTGTGCCAGAAACGAGGCGGAAAATCTGCTCAATTTTTTACCGTCAATCCTGAAACAGGATTATCCCGACTTTGAAGTGATTGTCGTAAATGATTGCTCTGAAGATAATTCCTATATTGTACTCGGAAATTATCTTACCCAATATCCAAGACTGAGGGTCTCAACTGTAAACAAAGATCCAAAATTCACGCATAATAAAAAATTCGCACAGTTCATTGGAATCAAAGCAGCCAAAAATGAGATTCTTCTTTTCACTGATGCTGATTGTCAGCCCGAATCTGACAAGTGGTTAGAAGGTATGACATCACATTTTGATGATAACATCAATTTTGTGTTGGGTTATGGCGGGTACCTCAGGAAGAAAGGTCTGCTGAACAAATATATCAGATACGATAGCATAACAATTGCAATGCAATATCTTGGGATGGCTATCCGTGGCCTCCCATATATGGGTGTGGGACGCAACCTGGCTTACAGACGCTCAGTGTTTTTCAGGAATAAAGGATTCGGATCACATAATCATGTTATTTCAGGCGATGATGACTTGTTAGTTAACACCGTTGCTACAAGGAGAGATACACTTGTTGAATTAAGAAAAGAAACTCATACAAGATCAGTTCCATGTTCTGATTTTGATGAATGGATTAATCAGAAGAAAAGACATCTTACTACAGCTCCGTATTACAAGTTAAGAGACAAATTCCTGTTAATAACCGAACCGGCAACAAGAATGCTTTTCTATATAACATTCATTATCCTTATTTCAAACCTTTTTATGTGGCCTTGGCTGGCTGCAGTTTTTGGACTAAGATTGATATGCCAGATTACTGTTTTTATCCTGGTCCAAAAGAAACTTAACGAATCAAACCTATTATTTTATTTACTATTTTTCGATATCTTTTCACCCTTGATCAACGCAATTATTTTTTTGAGTAATACCCGAAACAGACCTGGCAGTAACAAATGGAATTAGTTCACGAATTATCAGATAAAGCCAAAGGCGATCTCATTTTTGTTGAAGAGGCAAAGAAGGGAAATGAAAAAGCGTTTGCCAGTCTTATGAACCGTTACAGGGATTCAATATATTATATGCTTCTAAAAATGGTAAATAACGCATCCGATGCAGAAGATCTTACTATTGAGGCATTTGGGAAAGCTTTCAGAAACCTCGATTCGTACACTCCTAAATACGCATTCAGTACCTGGCTTTTTAAGATTGCAACAAATAACTGTGTCGACTTTATCAGAAAAAAGCAACTTTCACCAACCCCTTTTGATCATTTACAGGATAATCTGGAAAATGTCACTGTTAATATCCAGTCTGACCTTCCTGATCCGGAGGAATCGTTGATTAATCATCAGAAGATAGCAGCGCTTAAAGACATTGTGAACCAGCTAAAACCAAGATATAAATCGCTGATAGAGCTGCGATATTACAAGGAATATTCTTATGAAGAAATATCCTCAGAACTAAATCTTCCGATCGGAACGGTAAAAGCACAGCTATTCAGAGCTAAAACACTATTATACAATATATTAATAAAAACCGATAACAGGTAGTGTCAGAATGCATACTTAGGTATTTCCCGTTATTGTCAGATGATCAGCTGGTGAAACTGTTGAAACTAAAAGTAATATACGACAGATGGAACAGCATGATTAATGTTATTTCACGGAAGGATATGGATAATTTCTATGTTCATCATGTTCTCCATTCATTATCTATTGCAAAAGTCATTGATTTCTTACCAGATACAAGGATTCTCGATATTGGTACCGGAGGAGGATTTCCTGGTATTCCCCTTGCTATAATGTTCCCTGATTCCGAATTCACACTTCTCGACTCAATAGAAAAAAAGATCAAGGTGGTTAAAGCAGTTTCTGACGAACTCGGATTAAAAAATGTTATCCCTGTAAGGAAAAGAATTGAAGAGGAAAACGGGAAATTTCATTTTGTTGTCAGCCGGGCAGTAACCCGGTTTCCCGAATTCGTAAATCTGGCAATAAAGAATGTTGAGCGATATGGAAACAACAGTCTCAATAACGGAATTTTATATCTCAAGGGAGGTGATCTGAGTGATGAGTTACTGTTATTTAAGAATAAGATCAAGGTGTGGAATATCAAGAACTTTTTTGATGAAGGATTTTTTGACACCAAAGTGGTTGTATATCTGCCGGTTTGATTTTTTTGAAAAAAAACATCTTCCCGGTTTTTATATTTCAAAAAAGTACTACATTTGCATTCTCAAATAAGAAGTTAGTCAACATATATAATTGAAAAGATGAAAAGGACATACCAACCATCAAGAAGGAAGAGAGCAAATAAACACGGTTTTAGGGAAAGGATGTCGACCCCGAATGGTAGAAGAGTTCTTGCTGCACGTAGGGCGAAAGGCAGGAAGAAACTTTCCGCTTCACCTGAGCTTAAACTGAAAGGATAATATTAATTTTACGATATATGATCAGGGTGTCTTCATAGAGGGCACCTTTTTTTTTCTAATATTCGTACCTTTATTGACTTTTAAAAAAAATGTTTGACCTTTTAACGCATATTGACGATACAGACCTCCGGAATATTGCTGATAAAATCAGCAGCAATATCCGTATAACACCTGAAGAAGGTTTATTGCTATATAAAAGAGCCGATCTGTCATTACTCGGATTGCTTGCCGGTATTGTCAGGAGAAGGCATAACAGCAATCTTGCATATTTCAACCGTAATTTTCATATCGAGCCGACTAATATCTGCATTTATAATTGCAGGTTTTGTTCATATCATAAACCTGAAGGTGATCCTGACAGCTGGGAATACAGTCATGAAGAGATGCTCGATATTGTAAAACATTTTGACAATAAAGCTGTTACTGAAATTCACATTGTAGGGGGTGTTCATCCGGTGTATGATCTTCACTATTGGGGATCTCTTTTAAAAAAAATCAAAGCTCAAAGACCTGCTCTTCACATTAAAGCTTTTTCAGCAATTGAGCTTGATCACATGATCTCCCGGGCAGGATTGACAATTAAGGAGGGTTTAACGAAATTGAAAGAGTATGGTCTCGACTCAATCCCGGGTGGTGGAGCAGAGATATTTGATGAAGAGCTCAGAAAAAATATCTGCGACGAAAAATCATCTTCGCGCTTGTGGCTTGAGATCCATGAAACGGCTCACCTTCTCGGGATTCCGTCAAATGCTACAATGCTTTATGGACATATTGAGACATATGCACATCGCATTGATCATATGGAAAGGCTCCGCCTGCTTCAGGACAGAACAAAAGGATTTAATGCTTTTATCCCTTTAAAATACAAGAAGTCGAACAATAGTATGTCGTATCTTGGGGAAGTGAATACTCTGGAAGATTTACGAAACTATGCTGTCTCAAGAATTTATCTCGACAATTTTCCTCATATTAAAGCCTACTGGCCAATGACCGGAAAAGAATGTGCCCAGTTGTCGCTCTCTTTTGGCACCGATGACATGGACGGAACCATTGATGATACAACGAGGATATATTCAATGGCAGGATCTGAGGAAGGAAATCCTTCAATGAGCACAGAAGAGATCTCAAAACTGATCAGCGAGGCAGGATTCATTCCTGTTGAAAGAGATTCTCTGTATCATCCCATACCATGCCCCCCTCCCCCCCCCTCACGTCGTTCAGGGTAAGGTCTTAAGGGAGGCTAAACCCGGTCCGATACTTAAACTCTCTGAGTGTCATTGCGCTAAAAAGATGAGGGCTATTCAATTTTTTGGTTTAAACTTTCCAATATTATTTCTTATAATTTTATCAGTACCTTTGCGTTATTATTAATGTTCAATATAATTTTATGAGCCTGAAAAATTTTATTCTGAGCAAACTATTTCTCAAAAATCTAGGATATGCAATAATTATCGTCGTCGGAGGAGTAATGATATTGCTTATCTGGATGAATTTTTACACAAGGCATGGTCAGGCACGGGCAGTTCCCAATTTCGTCGGACTTACAATGGAACAAACCGTTACTCTTGCAAAAAAAAGCAGATTGCGCTATCAGATTATCGATTCAATATACACTTCTGTTGTCCCACGTGGCTGCATAGCAGAACAAAATCCGAAACCGGGATTCAAAGTAAAAAAATGGAGAAATATCATCCTTACTATAAATGCTTTTCATCCGGAAATGGTGGCAATGCCTAACCTGATTGATCTTCCGCTCCGACAGGCCAGTGCTCTTGTAGTTAGCTCAGGACTCGAGCTTGGGCTCTTAAAATACAGACCCGACTTCACTGTGAATGTTGTCATTGATCAGCAGTATAACGGAAAGAAAATTCACGAAGGAGATTCTATTCAGAAGGGTTCAGTAGTAGATCTTATTTTGAGTAAAGGATTAAGTAACCAGAAAACTTTTGTTCCTTACCTTCTTGGAATGAAACTTGATCCTGCAAAAAATAAAATCCTTAGCGCATCACTTAACCTTGGAACCTACGGATATGACAACACCATTAAAACAGGAAATGATACCATTAATGCTTATGTCTATAAACAGCTCCCTGAGTTTAAGAGCGATGCAACTCTCCAACTCGGATCGCCAATTTACCTTTGGCTTACGGTAGATCCCACAAAACTAATAGTTGATTCAACCAGAATCATTTCAGATACAATTCCGGCGATTACAGAGCCGGAGACAACGTCTAACTAATCCAGATGCTCAAGAGGATAATTCTATATGTTTTTTTTCTTAGCGATTGTCTGAGTTATGCCCATGCCCAGGAAATAATAACAGGTCTTCAGTCAAACAGAAGTGTAATAAATTCAAAAAGGATAGTGAAGGAAATCAAAGGATTATCCTTCAATGATACGCTGGATCTTCCTTTTTTTGATGATTTTTCGGAGCATTCTGTATTGCCCGATGGCAAAAAATGGAAAGACAATTACGTATTTATCAATAACACATACTCCGACAGACAGATAACTGCCGGAATAGCAACTTTTGATGCATTGGATAATACAGGAAGATTGTACAGTGAAGCAAATTCAACAGGATTTGAGGCTGATCATCTTACCTCACAACCTATAAATCTCAAAAATAATGCTTCTGATAATATCTGGCTAAGTTTCTTTTATCAGGCAGGAGGTCTTGCGGATCCTCCGGAAAAGAATGACAGTCTGGCCCTGCAGTTTTTTGCTCCGACTGAAAAAAAATGGTATTCTGTATGGAGAGCAGAGGGCAGTCTTGATCAAAGATTTAAACCTGCTAACATCAGGATCGATAATGATCGCTTTCTTCAAAAAGGATTTCAGTTCAGGTTTATAAATTATGCAAGTCTCAGTACAAATCTATCCGATCCTTCCATGGTAGGAAATTCTGATATCTGGAATCTTGATTATGTTCTTCTTGACAAAAACCGGAATTCGGGTGATACAATTTTTGCTGATGTCGCATTAACTCTTCCGCTTCGCTCCCTGCTTAAGAGTCATGAAGCTATGCCCTGGAAACAGTTCAAACAGGTTTATCTGCAGGAAATGGGATCATCTATCCTTGTTCATTATCGCAATAACGATATAATAACAAGGAATGTGACCCGGAATTTTGAAATATGGGATGTTTACAAAAATTCCCTTGCTGATTTTTTTTCTGCAGGAGCAACAAATATTGCACCTCTTACAAATGTTGACTATAAAGCTAACCTGGTCTATACTTTTAATACAAGTAATAATGATTCAGCTCTGTTCAGAATTACCACCTCGCTGAAAACCGACAATTTCGATCCAAAAGGGAACGACACTCTGATCTATTATCAGGTATTCAAAAACTATTTTGCATTTGATGACGGATCTTCAGAAGGTGGTTATGGGATAAACGGACTCGGCTCCAGAAATGCTATGGTTGCATATAAATTCGTTTCAAACATGCCTGATACAGTAAGAGCTGTAAATATCTGCTTTAACGACAGCTACCTGGAAGCCAACAAAAGAGAATTCGATCTTGAGGTCTGGGACAATAATAACGGGGTTCCCGGGAATATTCTCTATACCAAAGAAGCAGTAATGGTTGAACANGCCAATTCTGTAAATGGNTTTTACACCTACACAATTCCTGAGGGTGTTCCGGTTAATGGCACCTTTTATGTCGGATGGAAACAGCTTTCTGAAACATTTTTAAATGTCGGCTATGATGTTAATACACCTAATGCCGGGAAACAGTTTTATTGGTTAAATGGCCAATGGAGCCAGTCGGAAGTATCAGGAAGCATAATGATAAGACCGGTTGTTGGTTCGCCGCTTACAATAACATCTCTAAAAGATATCACTTCTGACAATGCCAGGAAATCATTGAATATATGGCCAAATCCAGCCAGGGATTATATCAATATCGATCCGGGAAACCTGCAACTTTATGATTTATCATATATCTCATTTAATGATCTGAATGGACGAGTAATTATGAAAGTTCCTTTCAGAGAGAAGGTCGATATTTCCTCGCTTCACGATGGAATTTATCTATTGGTTATAAGCATCAACAACATGCCTGTCAGCTACAACCGGTTAATTAAAATGAGGTAATATTAAAATGCACGAAGAAGAATCAATTGATCAGCAGGAGCTGTTTGAACATTACAGGTTTAAAGCCGATCCGGGACAATCACTTTTAAGGATTGATAAATTTCTTTCCGACAGGTTGGAGAATTCCTCAAGAACACGAATCCAAAATGCAGCGAATGCAGGAAATATCCTCGTAAACGATAATGCGGTCAAACCAAATTATAAAATTAAACCCGGAGATATTGTGCAGGTCGTTTTACCTACGCCACCAAGAGAAATAGAACTAATTCCTGAAAACATTCCCTTGAATATAGTGTACGAAGATGACGATGTCATGGTAGTTAACAAAGAACCTGGAATGGTAGTGCATCCTGCGTATGGCAATTACACAGGGACACTCGTTAATGCATTAATGTGGCATTTCAGGGATCTGCCGCTTTTCAATACTGGTGAAAACAGGCCGGGACTTGTTCACAGACTCGATAAAAACACTTCTGGTATCCTCGTAATAGCAAAAAATGAATTTGCACTAAACAGATTATCAAAGCAGTTTTACGACAGAACTACTGATCGTAGATATAATGCACTGGTATGGGGTATTCCCGATCCGCGCGAAGGAACTATTACCGGGAATGTAGGCAGAAGTATAAAGGATAGGAAGGTTATGCAGGTTTTTAAGGATGATACTGAGGGTAAGACTGCAATAACTCATTACAAAGTTCTTGAGGACTTTGGTTATATATCATTAATCGAATGCAAACTTGAAACCGGACGTACGCATCAGATAAGGGTTCATTTCAGTCACATAAAACACCCATTGTTTAACGATGAGGAATATGGCGGAGATCAGATACTTAAAGGAACAACATTCACAAAATATCAGCAATTTATTAAAAATTGCTTTAAGATTCTCCCCCGACAGGCATTGCATGCCAAGTCTCTGGCATTCAATCATCCAGTAACCGGCAAAAGACTAAGTTTCGATTCTGATCTGCCTNATGATATGGAGCAGGTTATCGAAAAATGGAGAAAGTATATTTCAGGTAGGGATATTAATAATTAAAGTTTTTTTTCAGTATAAATTTTTTAACCGCAAAGGACACAAAGTTTTAGACAAGGTCGCAAAGAAGAATTTTTGAAAATAAACCTTAGCGTTCTTTGCGCCTACTTAGCGTACCCTGCGGTTAATGGATTTCGATTAATATTTGTTACCAGCTTCCACCGGCACCCCCTCCACCGAAACTTCCTCCACCGAATCCACCGAATCCGCCTCCGCTACTGCTGCCGCCTGAGAATCCACCCCAGCTCCCGCCTGAACCTCTTCCTGAATTCATCATACCCATAAGCATCCAGAATGGTAATCCGCCAGTACTTATATGCCTGTTATTCGATCCGCCTGATCCTCTTGAAACCATGGCAATGATTATGACAACAATAAATATTACCAGTCCGAACGGTATATTTTTGCCTGAACTTTTCTGTGCTTTATTGTGGTAATCAGAAGCTGAAAATTCCTTTCGTGCCAGCGACATCATTGTGCTGGTGGCTTTATCGAGACCTTCGAAGTAATTTCCATCTCTGAATGAAGGTAAAATCTCGCGATCAACTATTTCTCCACTTAATAGATCCGGGATAGCACCCTCAAGGCCATAGCCAGTAGTAATTTGAACTTCACCCCTTGAATCAGCTGTTTTTGGTTTAACCAGAATAAGCACACCATTATTCCTGTCTTTCTGACCTACACCCCATTTCTGACCGACTCGTTGGGCATAATCTGCCTTATCATAACCGTCGAGTGTTGGCACTGTTAATATTACAATCTGGGTAGATGTGGAATCATCAAAGGCAACCAGCTTTTGTTCGAGCATACTGACTTCCTGAGTATTAAGCATNCCAGCAAAATCATTTACTAATCTGGGAGGATTTGGCCGTTCAGGAATATTTTGTGAATAGGCTCTGTTAAAAGGCAATGTGCAAAATAAAACCAAAAGGGCAAATATATAGAAACTCTTTTTTATCATTTTTGTATCCCCTTTATTTTATTTATCAAATGAAATTTCATCAGCTAATTCGTTTACATCATCCTGTTTATGTGGAAAATGCATTTTAAGGTGTTTCCCTGCAAGTAAGATTCCTTCTGAAAGTCCTTCGGTAAACTTCCCTTCTTTAAAATTCTTTTTAAGCAGGTCACTAATGTCGTCCCAGAAACCCGTGGGAACTTTAGCATTAATACCTGCATCTCCTATGATGGCAAATTTCCTGTCGTTCACAGCAAGATAAAACAAAACACCGTTGCGTTCAGCAGTTTTGTCCATGCCCAGCTTTTTGAAAAGCCACGCAGCCCGGTCAAGAACATCGCCCTTAAGAGATGATTCGATGTGTACCCTTACCTCGCCTGATGTCTCCATCTCAGCTTCCTTTACTGCAGCAAGGATCTGAGCTTGTTGTTCCTTCGAAAAGAACGATGAAGCTTTCATTTATATATGGAAATAAAAATTAAAAACTAACCTTGGGAGCTTTTTCAGCACCTTCTTCAGCCTTGAAATATGGTTTTATCTGGAACGAAAACATTCCGGCAAGAAAGCTCTGAGGAAATCTTCTGATATATGTATTATAGGTTAAAGCCACCTCATTGAATTTTCTTCTCTCCACAGAAATTCTATTCTCGGTGCCTTCAAGTTCTACCTGAAGGTCCCTGAAGTTCTGAGTTGCTTTAAGCTCGGGATATTGTTCTACAACAACCATCAGCCGCGACAAGGCAGATGATAATTGCCCCTGAGCCTGTTGGAACTGCTGCATATTGGCTTCAGTCATTTTTGTGGGATCAATAGTAACCGATGTAGCTTTAGCTCTGGCTTCAATGACCTGGGTTAGAGTAGTCTGCTCAAAATTGGCTGCACCTTTTACTGTATTTACAAAATTGGGGATCAGGTCAGACCTGCGCTGATACTGAGTTTCAACATTGCCCCACTGACTTGTAACAGTCTCCTGCATGGTAACCATACCGTTGTATACCTTTGTGCCCCAAAGAACTACGGCTAAAACAATAAGTGCCAGAAAAGCAACTACTATAATCGAAATTAAACAACCTCTTTTCATTTTTAATAATTTTTTAAATTTTACCAAAGTTAATATATCAAGTCGAGAATTCAATAAAATATAGAAAACTTAAAGAGCATTACCACAAAGGACACAAAGTATTCACGAAGTACACAAAGAAATTTTGGGGTTCTTTACGCCTTCTTTGTGTTCCAATAGCTCCCTATAGCTATGTTACACTTCAGAATAATTGTAACAAAATAATTAATTTTCATAAGTAAAAACCCCCTTTCTTATTTCCCCCAAGGGGGAAAGGTTTATGCTCCTTCTCCCTTGGGGGAAGTCCCGATAGCTATCGGGAGGGAAGGGGGTGGTCAAATAAAGATAATAACCTTACAAGAACAAATTAGAAATAGTTTAATCTGTTACAAGAATTGTGAAGAATTACCTAGCTATCAGGACGGAATTTGCGGTTAAAGGATTTCTATTAAACTTATATTTTTATTTTTTTTAATTTTGGAACGAAAAATTAAACAAAACATGAAAACCATTGCAATAGCAGCAGGAGGTGATTCCTCTGAATTTGAGATATCAGTTAAAAGTGCTGAAGAGGTAAGTAAAATCCTGTCTACCAGCTATGTTGTTTATATAATAGTAATCAGGGGAACTAACTGGTACTGGGAAGATAGTAAGGGTCGCTATCATAATATTGACAAGAATGATTTTAGTCTGCTCGCCGACGATCGCAGAATCAAATTCGATGGAGTATTTATTGCTATTCACGGCACGCCTGGCGAGAATGGATTACTTCAGGGGTACTTCGATATGATGGATATTCCATATTCAAGTTGCGATGCTTTCTGCTCAGCCCTTACCTTCAACAAACAGGCATGTAAGCTTTTTCTAAAAGAGTATGGAATAAATATGGCTGATGCCGTTCTTATAAGAAAAGGCGACAAAATTGATCTAGCTGAGCTTAACAAACAAATCGGAATGCCATGTTTTGTTAAGCCCAACGACAGCGGATCGAGTTTTGGTGTTACAAAAGTGAAACAGAGAGAAGGATTGTTACAAGCTATTGAAACTGCATTTAAAGAAAGTAATGCTGTACTTATTGAGAAATTTGTCGGCGGAAGAGAAGTTGCATGTGGAGTAATAAAAAGTAAAGGCAAGACAATCATGCTTCCTCTTATTGAAATAATCAGTAAAAATGAATTCTTCGACTATGAGGCAAAATATTCTCAGGGGAGATCAGATGAAATTGCGCCTGCTGATATGCCCCCTGCAATTACAAAAGAGATACAAAAAATCAGCAAATATATTTATGAGATCCTCGGATGTAAAGGAATCGTAAGAGTTGATTTTATCGTTTCTGAAGGAAAACCTTTCTTCATTGAAATTAATACGGTGCCCGGTATGACAAAAGAGAGCCTTGTTCCAAAAGAAGCTGCAGCAGCCGGTATTTCACTTGAGGAATTATATTCTATGGC
>JGI20214J51650_10001222_pt1 | contig 16355 bp, 8 predicted proteins | sample WetSurMetagenome_FD_51650 | JGI IMG/M metagenome (IMG submission 51650) | reverse complement strand
TAAAGAGATTTATCGCTTTAAGTACCATCGGAGCAGGAAGCTCCTGGAAAACTACTCCAGCAATTTTGAAATTTATAGTCTCGGTAAGCAATCTGAAATACGCATTCCGGGATCATGGCAAGCAGGAAGAAATTCTTAAAAACTCCTCTATCGATTACACTATTTGCAGAGCTCCGATGCTTTCAACTGTAATTAATACCAAAGGGGCAATTGCAGTAAAAGAAGGAGAGAATCCGCCGAAAATGGTATTAAGTAGAAATTCAGCTGCAGAATTTTTTATAAAAATAATCGAAAATAAGGAGCACATCCGACAGATAATAAACCTTTCAAATAACTCCTATTAACAACGAAAACAGCTGTAATACTTTTAGGCTGTGGACCCAAACTTGTCTAATATAACTGTATTATGTATTCCTTTTATTAATTGTGACGTAGGTATATCCTGTATTCTTTGATTTAAAATTCTTAGGTTTCACTTATGTCAAAGGCCCTTGGTTTTGTCTGGTTAGTGTTAGGAATTATCTTCCCTTTCTCTTATGTACCTGCGTTCGTTTTGTATTTACAAGAGAGTATTTGCCTTAATTCTTTTTAAACCAGAGAAGGTCATCCAGAGGAACATTAAACCTCTTTCTTACCGGTCCTTTAATGACCGCATTGTTTTTGTCTTTCCAGGTTCCTTGAGGGAAAATCACCTCTCTTGATGTACCACTTTCCAGCATCGGAGCAACAAGTATATTGTCACCAAGCATGAACTGATCTTTGCAATCATCAAAACCCTGGTTTGGAAATTCATATTCAAGATTTCGCACAATGGGTTCACCTGTTTTTGCGCTTAGTTTGGCTAACCTGATAATTTCAGGCACAAAACTTTGTCTGATCGCTACTGCTTTCTTCACAGCAGTCAAATGTTCTTCGTCAAGAACCCGCCAGGGTGCAACGGAGAACTGCATCATTGGCATCAGAGCCTGACATTGAGCTGAACGTACAATCAATTCCTGATCCAATGCAGCTCCCGAAATAAATGAAGAATAATCTCCCCCTCCAATCATATCAGGACAAGTAAAAGTGTACCCCAGAAGTGAAGCCACTGTAATATGAGGTACTAGTTTTTTCAAATCATTCCATGTATGATACTTATCCCTGAGTCTTTCAACAATTGGTTCATTTCCTCTTTTCCACATGGCTCTGTACTCATTTAGCGGATAATCAAGTCCGAATGTTCCCCAAAGCCCTGTGTGTTCATTTGATGTGATTTTATTGTATGAAACCGAATTTTCCGGATAATATTCAGGATCACCTGCATCAAACTTAAATCCATCGAGTCCGTATTCACTAACCATATTGTTCAGTTGCTCCCTGAACCATTTCACTGCCTTTGGATTTGTAAAATCCAACACCATACTATAGCCATTCCACCAGTTAATGATTGAAGGATTTTTCGCATCAGCCCATGTCAGGTGGAAATTTCCTTCATTGTTCATTAACACAAGCTTTCTGTTCAATAAGTCCCTGGATACTTCTGAATCAGGACTTATAAATGGACATACCCATAGCATTACTTTAAATCCCATTGTATGTAATTCGTTTATCATTGCTCCGGCATCAGGGAATCGGTCCATTCTGAATTCAAACTTCCCATAAGCCGGCGCCCAGTTATCATCGATCATTAAAATACCCGGAGGGAATCCGTTATCAATGATATCATGGGCATATTTCAGGATGTCCTTCTGATTCTGGTTATATATCAATTCAATCCAGGTATTATATTGGGGCTTTTCAAAAAGAAGTAAATCAGGCAGTTTACCTGAGGGTGGAAAATACTTTTCAGATGCTTTAAGATAAGCTCCCTTTAAATCAGCACCCCCTGATCCGATAAAAACACTATCATTAAATTCTGAAAAAACTATTTCATTTTTATTTACCGAAAAAGCATAGGGAGAATTGGACCACGCATATCTACCTTTCGAAGATAAGATAAGCGGTGCAGCCTGATTACCTTTAATGTCGCCATTCAGATTTAAAGAATAACCTGCCATGAAAGGCATTCTATCACCTTCATTCACAGCTGCGCCATACCATTTTTCGCCTGGTATAATACTTATTTTTATTACCGGCTGAGCCTGAGCAATAAGCTGACTGACAGCTAAACAGATTATAAATACTGCCTTCTTCATATATTGTTTTTAAGATTGAACCTCCTTTAAAATTACTGCTGGTTAAAGTAAAAATAACAACAACAGAGCAAAGATACTCTGTTGTTGTTATGCTAAATGATGGTGATTAGAATTCTACAACGCTGTGAATGTTACAGTGAATTTTTTATCATTCGCAGGTATTATGGTGTAATTAGTTCCATCCATATTTACCATGTCCCATGTAAAACCATCTTTCAGGTCAACTGATACTTTGTAGTAAGCTGACTCTGCAGGAACAGGTAATAATAATCCGTTCCCGGCTGTTGTGATCCCTTCAAAATATTTGGAATAAATCTCCATTTTTGATGCATCAGGATTTGAAAAAGGAGCCGCAAAGAAGGCAACATCACCTCCCCATGGAAGTATGTATATTCTTGCTTCATAAACATTGGTTGTTCCAACTCTGTACAGGGTAGCCATGGATTCCTGATTCCAGCTATGAGAGTCAGCATCGTACTTACCCCAGCACCAGCCATCAAGATAAATAGCAGTTGGATAACCTGTCTCCTGTCTGATAAAAACATTACCAAGGAAAGGATCTATACGTACCAGGTATGAGCCTGTCTCCTGTATCATGCTCCATGTTGCATTACCACCTCCCGTAAAAACGTCAGGATCAGAGAAGGCAGTAGTCAGATCTATACCCTGAGCTGTAATTGACTGGTTTTTTGTCAATGTCATAGTTCCTTCATAAAGGTAATAATTACCAGGCACTAAAGTTAACACACTGCCTGCAAATGTTATCGTAGAACCGGCAAGATTCCCATTGATGTAAATCCCCTCATTTGTATAATCCAGCTTCCTGGTATCACTTTCCAGTCTTACCTTTGTAACATTGGTTCCATCGCTGAACACCTTAATCGTAAACGGACCTCCGGCTGTAACTACAAAACTTGATGCCTCATCGTTGGTGGTGCCTTCTGTTATCTGTCCGCCCGAAAACAAAACATATTGTTCAACACCGGCTTTTTTGAAGCGGAATACACCTGCTACAATATTGCCCCACATATCATCATCCGGACTTCCGGAACCTGTATTAGGAGGTGTCCATGACCACATCTTACGGTTTCCCAGACTAAATCCGCTCATCTTCATTTTTTCTTTTTCAGTGGAAATATTACCATCAGCCCAATGCCCGGAAATATTACCCAGGATATAAAGGCTTTCAGTCATTGCATTCCACTGCTGGGCATCACCCAACACTATGTCAAAGCTTATCGGGTTAAAGGAAATTTTGAAATATTCTTCAGTTTCTTTGCCGAAAGTAATGTCTCCTGATCCCATAGCAATAATGCTCTGACCATCAAGTCCCCATGATAAGCCGGTCTTATCAGATTTGGCGTAGATTTTACCAACGCCTGCTGCAGGAATGAAATCTTCAACTTCAAAAACGTTTCCGTTTTTGGTCATAGGATAAACTGCATTGCTAATAACCAGATATAAATTATCAAAAGTCGGAAGAGCGAGTGCGGCAATTACAATTTCCTGAGTAATCAACAGATCTGCAGAATTCTTTACAGTCACACTTAATGTCATATCGCCAGCAACAGCATTTTTTGGCAGAGGAATTGTCAGCGCTTCACTAAGGTTAAAAGTTTTCCCTGTCAGCATTTTTGTCTCTTCAAAAATAACATCGGTGGCTTTACTCATAGTGACAGTATAAGACTTTAAACCGGTCTCGTCGGAAAAGGTTCCTGAGAGTGTCACAACATCACCATATTTCAGGCTGGTTTGAGGGGTTATAGCCAGATCGGTGATTTTAGCTTTCCCTGCGTCTGGATCAGGTTTTTCATCTTTCTTACATGCTGAAAAAGCAAGCATGCTTGTTAGCAGCACCAGGGCCAAATACTTTAAATTTCTCATGTGGATCGTTTTAGTTAATAAAAGGTTGTCTATAAAATAAATAGTTTAATTACAATCGTTAGCTGTCTTTATTTTTCAAAAAAGAGACTCCCTGAATAAACATCTCCTTTATTCGCCGTCCCGATTTGAATGTTTATATTTAACTTATTATACCCAGTCGTTTCATCCCATACATTTTGATTTGCCAGGCGGATTGAATAAGCAGGATTATTATAAAGTGCCACTTCAGGATCAGGCAGATTCAGAAAAAGCTCATATTCTCCAACCGGCATATCATTGGGAATTCCCACTACAGTGTCTATCGCGCTTTCCAGGTTTGGTTTCCATAAACGAGGTTCAATACCCAGATTTACCTTATAAGCCTCTGCAGATTCCGTGTTTTTTAGTACCAGTTCCACCGAACGCGGGTTATACAACGGAGCATAACCGAGGTTTTTCAGAATTATTCTTGCATTGAAAGAGCCCCCCTGCCCTACCTTAGCTGTATATTCACCTGAAAGAAGCTGAAAACGATAACCTAGTTCGCGTATGATATTATCCATTGACCCGTCGGTCTTCCAGCGATCATTGACACCATGGAAGTAATCCTGGTTCAGGTGACTCCATCTCAAATACCGCATTTCGGACTGGGCTTTAGCTCCATCCGCAGGATCAACACCTGAAGGCGGACAAGTTTCGCCTCCTATTGGTACATAAAGGCATTCCCTGTTGATGTACGCTTTGTCGACTGTAACATTCTCATAGGTTCCATAATCATTTGAACTTGCTAAAAAACAATCATTATGAAATCCCACACGTGCAATATCCTGTGTGGTAAAAGCCTGATCAGAAGTAATATTGGTCGACTGTTGGAAAAATTCTCTTTTGTAGGATGGAGTACGCACCTCCATCATCCTGTTAACAGGAAGGGTTTTCAGTATCTTGTTATAAACCTGGTAACGTCCTCCTGAAGAATTTAATCCGCTTGTTGAATAATATCCTTCGCCCCAGGCACCTATGAAACCTGCCTGCATCACTGCAATCACATCACCGTTTTTTTCGAGATAAGGCTTCAACTGGTCGAGATGTTGGGTTATTATTGAAAAAGGTGCATCCGGTTCTGTTTCATTCGAAGAATAGGCAAATCTTAATATGCACTTTACTCCTCCATTCCTCATGCTCGTAAAATCTTTATCGAGGTCTGCAAGGGCAACATCTGACAATGGAGCGCTTTTGAAATTTTTAAGATAAACGATTCTATAGATCATAGTAATATTATCGTTTATCCGGTATTGTTTCAGGGTTAATTCATTCAGAGAACCAGTACCCGTTCCTAAATTACATTCAGTGTATTTGGAAAATCCACGTTCGGGATTGGCAAATATTGAATTGTTGGGGGTGTAATTGACAACAGTCGTTTCAACAGGTACAACAATTGATTTTTTTGTACATGCTGTACTTCCCAGGAAACCTGAGAACAAGATGATCATCAAAAAGATCTGGTTCATATTTTTATTATTATTGTGCATAACCTGGATTTTGTTTTACCTGACCTTTCCCATCAACAATCACTGAAAGCGGAAGAGGATATAGGTATTTATATTTGGAAGCATAAGGAGCTACGTTACTGTTGAGCATCATAACGCGATCGTACAATTTATCGAAGCGGATGAGGTCGGCTCTGTACTGGCCACTCTCGCACCAGAATTCATGACTGCGCTCAGTAAGCAACTGGTCAATAAACGATTCTTTTGTTGGAAAATCACTTAATGATTTGTTATTTAATCCGGCTCTTCTGCGAACCTGATTCATCAGTTCCAATGCTTCAGCATTTATTGTGCCTGATGGTTTCATGACAATTGCTTCAGCCAAAGACAGCAACACTTCAGGGTACCTGTAAACAACAATATCAAATTTGCTTAATCCACTGTTACCGGGAACACTGGGATCCATCATGTATTTCTGAGGTATCGGTCCTAAATCCATAGTAGCCCTTGGATTTGCCCTGTTCACCAGCATATTGTCATCTGAACTGACATATTCAGTTATCAGGTATGTTTTACGCGTATCATTTGCTTCAAATGTATCATAAAACCACCATGAACTTTGTACTGTTCCCCATCCTTTTACAGGAGAATCAGAATCAGGAGGCATAGCCATCATCAGCCATTGTGATGTGTTTGGCCCGGCCTGTGAAGAAGGGATTACAAAAATGTATTCCGGATTATTTTTACTCATCCCCTCAAGCTGAAAAAGCGAAGGATAATCTTCTACCAGGGAATATCCGTATTCTGCTGTCATAAGTTCCCTTGCAAGAGTTTCAACTTTATCATAGTAGGTTTTGTCGTTTACAGTCTCATGAAGGTAAAGACGGATTAATAAAGTCTTTGCGAGGCCCCTGCTGAATTTTCCATATTCAGTATCGTTTGGCAGCGGAAGATTATCTCCTGCAAATATCAGGTCATCTTCAATAAATTTAACCATTTCGTCATTGGTAAGACGGGGCAAAGGCTCTTCTTTCAAAGGATTTTTTAACACTTCAAGAGGAGCTACCACCAGAGGTCCGTACATGTCGAATAAAATATATGACAAATATCCCCTGGCGCAACGTACTTCAGCAAGGTATTTATTCTTTACATCCTCACTCAGGCTACTATTTTCAATGGCATCCATCACCAATGTGCAACGGCTGATCTTGCTAAAAAATCCATATGGCTGATCCCTGGTGTAGTAAAAATAAGTGACCTCATTATTTGTTTCATTGAATGAGAGTTCCGAACACAGCTTCTGAGCTCCGAATTTCCCCATCAGGACTTCTGTGCAACTTTCGTTGACAAACATCTGACCTCTTTCTGAGTCAGAGTTTATTCCATCCCACCAGTTGCCTCTCAGTGGATAATAGCACGATAAAACCAATGCCTGTATATCGGCTTCTGTTTTTGGGAATATTGATGGATTAATTTCCGAATAATCAATAGGATCAAACTTGGTACAACTATGCATAAATGATAGAAGTAACACCAGTACTGTATATTTGAGCAATTTTTTCATCTTCTTTATTTCTAATATGTTAAATTAAAATGTAACATCGAGTCCGAATGTGAATGTTCTTGCATTTGGATAAGCAGCAGCATAGGCATCCGTTTCGGGATCAAGTCCTTTGTAAGGTGTAAATACAACCAGGTTATTCATATCAAAATAAACACGTAAGCTGGAAAATGCCTTTTGGTGCAGAGTGGATGCCGGCAGTGTATATCCCAGTGATACGTTTTGAAGACGTATAAACCATGCTTTCTCATAAAACCAATCGCCGTATCCGTATCTCGACCACCCAAAAAATGAACTTGGCTGGGTAGTGGATGGGTTATTGGGTGTCCATCTGGTTTTCAGTATTCTTAAACCGTTATAACCGTATTGAGCAATTCCGTCTGCCGAGACTCCAAAAGCCATGTACGTGGGATCCATCATTGCTCTGTCAAACAATCCGTTAAATTCAAAATTAAAATCAATAGCTTTATATTTAAAATGATTCGATAAACCGACAATATAACCGGGGTCAGTTGTTCCAAAAAATCTTGTGTCAGCATCATCAATAATGCCATCAGCCTTCCCGGTAAGCAGGAACTTCCCGTTTTCAACAACAGGGTCACCGTTATCATCACGTTTGTATCCGTTAATATCTGCAATTATTAATTGTCCGGGCTTTAAATCAGGCTGAGCAGCCGGGACAGGATCGCCTGTCTGCATAATGCCAACCGCAACCCTTGAATAAATCGCTCTTATAGGGTCATTGGTATTTTCATATACATTTGGTTTCCAGTCAGCTGTACGTTCCAGCCATTTGTCTCTGTACATTGAAAAAGTAAAATCAGTTGTCCATGAAAAATCGGCGCTTGTAAGATTCTTTGTATTAATTGTAGCTTCAAAGCCTTTACTCTGGGTTTTACCGATATTAGCCATAACAAAGCTGATATCGTGATATGTATTTAAGAGTTTATAGTTTAAAAGATCAGAGATTACTCTGTGGTAATATTCGAATGAACCTCCGATTTTACCTTCAAACAAAGAAAAATCCAATCCAAAGTTTAATTCAGTTGTGGTTTCCCATTTTAAGTCGGGATTTTCAAGACGCGCCTGAAAAACGCCTATTTGAGGAGTGCCGTCAGCATTATTCCATGCTGGTGAAGCGTAATAGGATGCAAAAGCATTGCTGCCTATGCTGGAATTTCCTGTTTGTCCATAACTTGTACGTAATTTAAGCATTGTCACTGTCGGGACCATAAATTTCATAAATTCTTCATCCGCCATGTTCCAGGCAATTGCAACAGAGGGAAAGAATCCCCATTTATTATTCTTAGCGAATACACTTGCTCCGTCAGCGCGGAAGGTTGCAGTAAGGAGATAACGATCCAGCAAAGTATAGTTAAACCTAGTAAAATATGACATCATATTATTTTCATTTCCCCATGAACCAACTATTTTCGTTCCCGAACCTGCATTGAGGTTATTCCAGCTGAATCCGTCAGTGAGAAAATTATTATTACCGGAGTTATTCCCGTTAGCCTTGAATTTTTCTGCTGACACACCAAGTAATACACCGAACTGGTGGACATCATTTAATTTTGCAGTATAATATGCAGTAGCTTCAGTAAGATATTGCTCATTTAAATCCTGGTTAATAGTTGCAATACCGCCTCCAAGTGCTCCGTGCAAAGTTGTTTTTGGCATGTAGGTTTTTCTTCCCTGGTATGCTATATCTGTTCCTGCATTTAATTTTACAATAAGCCCTTTTACCGGTTCGGATGTGATATTAATGTTAGCAAGAAGTCTGTCCATAAATCCTTTGTCCTGAACAGTGAGCAAAGAATATGGGTTTGGCTGAGTTGGCAGTAGCGGATTTATGGGGTATTCACCGTTATCGGTAATAGCAGTAATATGAGGTCCCATCTGGACAGCTGCGCGAAGCAATCCTGATTTTTCCCATTGCTCACCGCCAAGCGGGGTGTTATCATTATCAATACGACTGGCAGTCAGGTTGAGACCAATCTTAAAATATTTATTGATAGTCTGATCCAGATTGATCTTGCCAGTATACCGTTTCATTTCAGAATTTTTTATGATCCCTTTCTGATCAAAATAATTCACGGATACCATGTACTTAGTCTGTTCGCTTCCTCCCTGGACGCTCAGATTATGTTGCTGAATACTACCGGTCCTTGTAATAAGCTTAACCCAGTCTGTTCCTTCCCCTGCATTGCTGATCTGGGTATCAGTATATGGCAATTTGTAAGAAACACCATTCTTGGGAAAAAGCATAGCTGTTTCAAGAGTGCGATTTCCATAAGGGAGAACATCATTTTCAAACATCCACATATCCCAGCTTGACTCATCTTTCTCAACCATCCATTCTTTAAGGCTAAACACGTCAAATATGTTAGCATGTTTCTGAATAGCATATGATGTATTATAGGTAACCAGCGCTTTCCCTGTCATCCCTCTTTTGGTTGTAATAAGTACAACCCCATGAGCAGCCCTGGATCCGTAAATTGCTGTTGCAGAAGCGTCTTTAAGTACTTCAACTGAAGAAATATCGTTAGGATTTACAAAGTTCAGGATACTTTGTGTCCCGGCATCCAGACGCTCGTTACCGCTGCCGGGCTGATCGAGGGTGGCTATCGGGAATCCATCAACAATATATAAAGGCTGGTTGCTTGCGTTAACCGAACCTGCACCACGAATTAAAATATCGAGTCCGCCACCGGGCTGAGCGCTGTTTTGGGTAATCGTAAGTCCGGCAGCCTTGCCTTTTAACGCATGTCCTATAGATGAAGCTACAGACAGGTTAACGTCCGAAGCCTTTACCGATGAAACAGATCCTGTCAAATCTCTTTTCTTTACCGTACCGTATGCAATAACCACCACCTCATCTATAATCTTGCTGTCTTCCAGCATCGTTACATTAATATTTGTTTTTCCGTCAACCAGAATCTCCTGGGTTTTCATGCCCATGAAGGAGAATACAAGAGTTGCATCATCAGGAACATTGGCAAGAGTATAATCCCCATCAGCATCTGTAATAATTCCTTTGGTAGTTCCTTTTACTTTAACTGTTACAGCCTGTGTTGGCCCACCTGAGACGTCTGTTACTTTACCCGATATGGTTTTTGTTGTCTGACTGATGGGTATGCTTTTAACGTCGGGAGTTGTCAGCACGATTTGCCTGCCCTTTATAGTAAACGTTACATTAGTTCCTTCAAATATTTTACCGACTATATTTTCAATTGCGGCTTCCTGTAAACTGATATTTATAACCCTTTTTACATCAATAATTTTTTCAGAGTACAAAAAGGAATAATTACTCTGCTTCTCAACAGTTTCCAGAGCAGCTTTAACAGTAGTATTTTTCAAATCAATAGAATATTTGCCAGTCTGCGCATATGTCACGGAGCTGATTGTCGCAAAAAACGCCAAAAATATTATGTTGATTTCGGGTTTCAGCCTGGTTAAGATTTTTACAATACAGGGAAATAAGGTTCCATGTGAATGCTTCGATACTTTTCTTTCCATACTCATGTATTTTTGATAGTAGTTATAGATAGGTTAAATCAATGTATATTAATGTTACGTTTTGAGCCGATTATTACGCTTTGTTTCGAAAAACTGCCATCAGGATATCTTACTTTTGGTGTCAGGTTGTAGCTGACCGGACTGGGTAAAGACATCAGCTCAAGCACCTGCGATAATGTCTCTTCAGAAAAAGTAGCTGTACAGGTAAATTTTTTCACATTCTCATTTATAATTTTTACGTCAACATTATACCATCGTTCAAGTTTTTTGGCTATTTCCGGTATTGAATCGTTTTTAAAGATCAATAGTCCATCTTTCCAGGCAATATACTTCTGTATATCACCTGATTCCATAGTACAATTATTCTTTTGAGAATTATACTTTATACATTCTCCCGGTTCCAGGGTTTCTATCCGTACGTTACTTCCCCTTTCATATATACCTACCTGCCCTTCCACGAGTGTAGTCTCAACAATATCATCACCAGAATATGCGCTGACATTGAATTCTGTTCCGGTAGCTTTAATATCCAGGTTTTTGGTACTTACAATAAACGGCACATTTTCATTATGTGCCACCATAAAAAATGCTTCCCCGGTTAAAAATACTTTACGGCTCTTACTGTCGAAACGGTAAGGGTATCTCAGCTTACTGCCATGATTTAGCCATACCTTTGTTCCGTCACCAAACACAATATTCATGCGGAAACCTGCAGGAGCTTCAACTTCCAGCTCATTTGAATTTGCTATGTAGCGGTCTTTGTCTGAGATTTTTGTATAAAGCAATAATGATAATACAGGTAATAACAGTATTGCAGCCACACGTGTAATAACCTGCAAGATCCTGTTTCCCGATTGACTTTTTCGGATTGCCGGCTGGGTGGCATTCAGATTGTTGTTTATTTTATGATGAATTATATCCAGTAACCTGTCGTACTTTATTTTATCTTCGGACAGGTCGGGTTTAAATTCATCCCACACCTCCTGTACCATTCTTTTGCCGGAAATGGTCATGGCCTCTTCTTTTATCCAGACAAGAAGCTGTTCAAACTCCTCATCTGTACAATTTCCATTTAAATACTTAATAAAAATTTCTTTCCTCATATGTTGAATTAAATAAAACTGATCAGGTAAATTTGGATTTCGATTCCAAACAGAAGATTTGATTATTTATTAATACGCACGAAAGTGCCAGTACCACTATCTTAACTGAAAATAAATTTATATTTTTTGGAAATCCGGGGATTTTGAGACACCCTCCGGGGGACACGTACTTAATAGAGAAGGACTGGTAAAGTATTATAACTGATCAAAGAAATATGTCAGAACAATATACTTCCCAAAAAATTATTCAGGTTCCGGCGAAGATATTTTAAAGCTTTTACCATGTGGTTTTCAACAGTATTTTTTGATATCTCCAATTCCTCAGCAATTTCAGGATAAGTTAATCCTTTTTCCCTGTGCAGCAGGAATACCTGTTTTTGTCTTTCGGGTAAATTCGAAATCAGATTTTCTACCTGTTTATTTAGTTCAATTAATTCAATTTCGGTTATAAAATTATCCTGAGTTTGTTTTACGGAATGATCTCTCAGATACTCGATATATTTTGTGCTGCTCATCCTTTTACGTATAAGACTTATGGAATTATTATACGCAATAGTGAAAATAAAAGAATTCAATAACCTGTAATCCCCAAGTTTTTCCCTGAGCTCCCAGATTTTTAAAAAGACTTCCTGTACTATATCGTCTGAGTCGTCTTCATCTTTTAAAATTCTGAATACGAATGAGAAGAGTTTGTGGCTGTACCACTTATAGAGCTCATCAAATGCCAGGATATCCCCGTTTTTTAAGCGGATCAGAAGCTCCTGCGTAATATGATTATTCTCAAAACTCAAAGTCAGAAAAGGTCAGTAATTCGAGGCTAATTTAAGAAAATTACTTTCGCTTCCGAAAATATTTATCATATGGATGCAAAAGCCGGACGGCCTGACCACATTTGACCAGTTAAATTTTGATTATAGTAATAAACATATAATTAAGAACTTAACACCTGTTAGAGATTGTCAATTTGATCCGGCCGATTGTAGTCAGGGCCGCTGGCTTTTCCAAGATTGTATGGTGCGGGATATCTTTTGGAATTTACTGGGCTAAAGACATTATGAATATTATCCAATTCAGTAGTCTTTAACGATCATCCCGGAAGTGCTAAATCTCTGGTGAATTGATTTTTATTTGACTTCTGCTATTGTCTTTCATAACTTTAACAAAACATCTTCAGTTTGTAGTAATTTAATATTCTGCAATATGAAAAAAGCTGTTCTTTATTTAGTTTTTTTTCTTCTATGCAAATTGCTAATTGCACAGGTTCCACAGGGCATAAATTACCAGGCTCTTGCAGGAGATGCATCAGGAAATCAGATAAGAAATACAGATCTGCAGGCTAAAATAAGTATACTGTCTGATACCATCCAACCGGTCGTTGTCTGGGAAGAGTTATTTTCAACTATACGAACAAATTCCCAGGGCATATTCTCTCTTGTGATTGGATCCGGAGAAAGGCAATCCTCTTCGTCTGCGGCAGCTTTTTATGACATAGACTGGTCTGCCACTCCCCTGTTTATCAGAACTCAGATTTACTACCAGGGTACATGGAGAAATATGGGATCGGCAAAACTCTGGACTGTCCCCTATGCAATGGTTGCTGAAAATCTCAGCGGGACTTTGAAAAAACTTGCAGTCACAGGTGAGACAGACAATATGGATGAGGCGCTTTTTGAAGTGAAGAATAAAACCGGACAGATAGTGTTTGCAGTTTACAACGAAGGAGTAAGAATCTATGTCGATGATGGAGCCAAAGGCGCAAAGGGAGGGTTTGCAATTGGTGGCTTCGGAGGAACGAAAACAACACCGCAAAATTATTTTATTGTTAAACCCGATACTGTCAGAATATATATTGATGATACTCCTGGGAAAAGTGCAAAGGGAGGATTTGCTATCGGAGGGTTTGGTTCAACAAAAGGGGTCAGTCAGAAATTACTGACAGTCAGCCCCGATAGTATCAGAATGTATATTGATGCCAATGCCAAGAGTGCCAAGGGGGGATTCGCCATTGGTGGATTTGGAGGTACAAAAGGGAACAGCAATAGCTTTCTTGATGTCGCTACAGATGCCAGTGGAATTATTAATCCATCGCAGAACAGGATATTATGGTATCCTTTGAAAAATGCATTTCTTACCGGAAGGATTCTTATCGAGAATCCTGACAGTGTGGGAGAAAACTCTTTTGCAACCGGCTATGAGTCAAAAGCAAAAGGGCAATATTCCCAGGCTTTGGGTTATAAAGCCGTGGCACGGGGAGATTTTGCTACAGCCATAGGAAAAAAATCAGTTGCGGATGACATAAACTCATTTGCATTTGGAGATAACGCAAAGGCACTGAATGAGGATTCTTATGCTTTTGGAGCATTTTCAGAAGCAAGAGGAACAGGTAGTTTTGCATTTGGTTATGTTGGCAGAGATTCCCTCGGACCAACCGGTAAATACACCGTTGCTTCGGGTGATTATTCATTTGCTTTCGGATTAGGGTCCCAGGCAGACAGTATAGGAGCATTTGCTTTCGGGGCTGATAACAAAGCCTCCAATTCATTTAGCCAGGCATTTGGTCTTTCAACAAAATCAAGCGGTCAGGTTTCAACTACATTTGGATATGAAACAGTAGCAAGTAACTGGGTATCGATGGCAATTGGTCAGGAAACAGTTGCTTCCGGTGCAATCTCGTTAGCCGGTGGGCAGAGGAGCAAAGCAAGCGGAGACTTTTCAATTGCCATTGGTGATTCTACACAGGCGAGTGGCTCGGGCGCCATTGCTTTTGGGGAAAAAACAGCAGCAAGCAGCTGGTTATCAATGGCAATTGGTCAGGGAACAGTCGCTTCAGGGGCAATCTCGTTTGCCGGGGGCCGTGGCAGCAAAGCAAGCGGAGATAATTCAATTTCCATTGGCTATTCTACACAGGCAAGTGGAAACACGTCCATTGCATTTGGGGATAACACAGTTGCAGGTAACTGGTTATCAATGGCAATTGGTCAGGAAACAGATGCTTCCGGGGCAATATCATTTGCCGGGGGGCATAAAAGTATGGCAAGTGGAGATTTTTCAATTGCTATAGGCGATTCTTCACAGGCAAAAGGAACCACCTCCATTGCATTTGGGGATAAGACACTGGCAGAAGGCTGGTTATCAATGGCTACAGGTCAGGAAACAGTTGCTTCCGGAGATATCTCATTTGCCGGCGGTCAGAGAAGTAAAGCCATTGGAGCTCATTCANTCTCGTTCGGATCAGAAAACATTGCCAGCGGTGACGGATCAGTTTCTATGGGAAATTTGGCCAGGACAAATGGAAAGGCTTCTATAGCAATTGGATACGGAACTATTGCCAACTCATTTGCTGCGGCGGTACTTGGCAGTTATAATGATACAACCGGCATGACTGATAAAGACTGGTATGTATCAGCAGATCCTGTCTTTGTTATCGGAAACGGCACTTCCGACACTGACCGGAAAAATGCATTCACTGTCCTGCAAAACAGCAATGTTGGTATAAACATGATCAATCCACAGGAGAAACTTGATATTGCTGGTGGCAATGGCCGGGTGGAATCGGGTTACAGCTGGCTCACAAGTTCCGATATCCGGTTCAAAAAAAATATCACTACACTTGAATCCTCTTTGGAAAAAGTTCTGAATTTAAGGGGAGTCAGGTATGACCTTATAAAAGATCAGTCATCTTCTGATTCAAAGGGGAAAAATATTGGTTTCATTGCCCAGGAACTTGAGAAAGTTGTTCCTGAAGTTGTGGTAACAGGATCAGATGGATACAAGTCGGTTGCATACGATAAAATGACTGCAGTGTTAACCGAAGCAATAAAAGAGCAGCAAAAGCAGATTGAGTCGGTTAAACAGGAAAATCAACATCTTAAATCAGAGGTTGATGAGCTTAAAACACTCGTCAATAGTCTTATGGCTAATCAGATAAGGCAAGATAATAACTAACCATATTCAAAGGTGTTCGGTATGCTCTCTTTATGTTGTATTGCAGAATACATGGATCTAAGGTGCAAAAGCCGGACGGCCTGACCAGTTTTTGACTGTTAAATTGAAAATATCGTAATAAACATATAATTAAGAACCTAACACCAGTTAGAGATTGCCAATTTGATCCTGCCGATTGTGATCAGTACCGCTGGCTTTTCCAGTAACGCAATAAAACAGCTCAAAAGGTAGTAGATTTCTAGTAGTAAATTATTCTAACTATCTATATACTAAAAAATCAATTATGAAACTAATTAATGGGTCTTTGGGGTGAGAAAAATAAAATTGCTTTAATTATGATTAAGGTATAATTTTGATAATGAAAGTGATTTAGTCGTTTTGAAAATTTTGTAATTTCATGTCGAAATTTATGTATTGAAATCCCTTTATTATCTGATTAATGCAATACTCAATTGATATATTGTGCAACAGATCTTGCCTTAATGAACCAAATAGCAACTGTAGTGATTAATAATCTATGGTTGTATCCAAAATAGGAAATTGTTAATTGATATTAGTTAATATGGAAAAATCAGTACCCGAATTTTCTGATACAAATTTCAATTTAATAAACAATTTATCCATCAAAATAAAGAGTATTTACGAAGGTATAGATTGTGAAAGTTGCTCGAAATCATTTTGCAACAGCTGCTTAAATTCAATC
>JGI20214J51650_10001220_pt1 | contig 16368 bp, 14 predicted proteins | sample WetSurMetagenome_FD_51650 | JGI IMG/M metagenome (IMG submission 51650) | reverse complement strand
GGGGAGTAAATTGATTTTGGCTGCGCCGAGCTCGCCCCGATAAATCGGGGGCTCGGTTCTTCGCTCCCCATGGGGTCGGGGTAAACGAAGAAAATCAATGATGGAATTTGCATGATTCCCGGTACTCATTAAAAAAATTTAACAGTATAAATTAGGGTGTCAGGCATCGGGCGTCGGGCGTCGGGCATAGTGTTATAGCGCAGTTTAGGTTGCCTGTCGCCTGACGCCAGTAGCCTGAAGCCGGTTTTATACTTTTTTCAAAGCCGCCAGCACTCTTTCAGGTGTAAGTGGAAGTTGATATAATCTTGCACCCGTAGCATCAAATATCGCGTTGGCAATAACAGCACCCATTGCGATTATTGCAGGTTCTCCACCTCCCTGTGGGGGTTGATTTTTTCTGTCAAGAATGACAGTATCAATCCGCGGAAGCCATGAGAATCGCGGAATAGTGTAGGTATCAAGACTATTAGAAATAATCTTGCCTCCTTCAAATATAACCTCTTCGGTAAGAGAATATCCCATGCCCATAGTTATACAACCCTCCATCTGGATCGTAGCTCCTTCGGGGTTCACGCATAAGCCCATATCCTGAGCACATGCCACACGTATTATATTAACTTTGCCTGTGTTCTTATCAACCTTCACCTCTGCCATATGTGCCACCCAGGCACCGGCATCAGCTCCACAAGCAATTCCAATACCTCTTCCACTTGGAGATTTACCCGCAACATATCCAAATTTATCAGCAACTGCTTTCAGGCAATCAAGGATATGCACATCCTTTAGATTTTTCCGCCGGAATTCCAGTGGATCGATACCCGCTGCTGCAGCCATTATATCGATCTGGACTTCTCTCGCAAAGGTGTTTGTATTGTTATTTGGAGCCCTCCAGGCCCCTGTACCGAACTGATGAACAGGCGGTGCTCCATTTTTCTGACTATAATGTGTGATGTGAATATTTGGAATATCATAAATTGCATCCGCCCCCCGTGTACCAGAATAATACAGCTTATAATCCCAGAATTTGATAAGTCCTGCCTTGTCAATCCCCGATTTTAGTTTTATTACTCCTGCCGGATGGAATGTATCAAGAAAGAATTCCTCATCACGGGTCCACATCAGCATTACTGGTTTCCCGGTCATTTTTGCAAGTTTTGCTGCTTCAACTCCTTGCTGATATTCACCTTTCCCGCCGAAACCTCCTCCAACAAATGGTGTTATTACTCTTACCTTGTCGGCAGATAATCCAAGTTCACGCATTATACCTTCCCTTAAACCAAATGGGGACTGTGTAGACGCCCATACAGTCATCTTATCACCTTCAAGCTGTGCAAGAGCAGTATGGGTTTCCATAGCAACATGAGCAACGTAAGGATCGTAAAATTCCGAATCAAATGTTTTATCACAAAGTTTTTGTCCTTCGGTAATATCTCCGGTCTCTTTAACAGAAGCAGCATTTGAATCAGCTTTCAGCATGAGGTCAAATATTGTCTTATTATTTACAGGCAGATCATTAAACGTATATTCTGCCTTTATTTTAACAATTGCTTCATCAGCTTTGTCGCGATTTTCATTCACCACAGCAATAAAATCACCGTCCCGTACAACTTTTGTACCTGGAATTTTCTCTGCTCCTGAGAAATCGACAGAAGTCAGTTTTGCTGAATGAGAAGGTGGCCTGAGTATTCTGGCAAAAACCATCCCTGGCAATTTTAAGTCGCCGGTATACTTCGCTTCTCCGGTTACCTTTAATCTGGAATCGACCCGATTATATGACTTTCCAATTTCTTTAAATTTTGTAAAATCCTCCATAGAAGGCTTAACATCGAGGAATTTTTCAATTCTTTTGCCTTTTGCCAATTGGGCATAGCTAATTGTCTTCCTGGTGTCTTTGGTATCTGTAATAATTCCATTTTTTACTTCCAATTGAGAAGCAGGCACACCTAATTGTTCCGAGCCCAGTTCCAGCAGGACACCTCTCGCTTCAGCTGTGGCGGTTCGCATAAGCTGACCAAAGATTCTTGTACTCTGTGATCCCCATGTACCCTGATCCCAGGGACAAAGATCCGTGTCTCCCATAACAATTTTTATCCTGTCAACAGAAATATTAAGTTCATCAGCCATCATCTGGGGCAGCGAGGTAATTATGCCCTGACCCATTTCAATTTTTCCTGTATAGCATGTTACAATGCCATCTTCAGCAATTCGCAGAAATGCATTATAATCCTTGGGTACGCCCCGTGCCTGCTCAGCAGTCGCCCCTATCAGATTTAGGGCCCCAAGTGGACGAATGAAAAGAATAATGCCTCCTCCGAGGATTTTGAAAAAATCCCTTCTTGGCATACCTTTCTGACCGGAAGTTTGTAACATTTCCTGGTCGGTAATTTGCTCTTTTTTCATGATCACTTCCCTCCTTTCATTTCTTTTGATGCTGTTTGAACTGCTTCAATGATACGTACATGTGCACCGCAACGACAAAGATTGTTTTCCATTTCAGACTTGATCTGCTGTACTGTCGGAGTTCGATTCTTCATAAGGAGACCTGTCGCATTCATTATCATACCAGGTGTACAGAATCCACATTGGAGTGCATCGTGATCTACAAATGCTTTTTGNACGGGGTGCAGTTTANCACCTGCAGCCAATCCTTCAATTGTAACAATCTTTTTTCCAGCCACATCACTCACAGCCAATTGACATGATCTTACAGGTTCATTATCAATAAGAACTGTACATGCACCACAAAACCCCATACCGCATCCAAATTTAGTCCCGGTCAGCCCGAAATGGTTCCTTAATACCCACAGGAGTGTCTGCGTAGGATCAATGAGCGCTTCGGTTGCTTTGCCATTCAGATGAAATTTAATTGTTTCTTCCATAGCTAATTAATTAGATTATCTCTTTAGTATACTGCTCAAATGTGTCAAAATCTCTTAGAATGCCTGATTCATCAGTCTCTACTTCAAGAACATCATATGAAAATTTATATGATAAAGAACGCAATCCTTTGGTATGGCTTAATTTATCAATTTCAGATCGGTATTTCATATCTATAAGAATGGGATGTCCACGTTTATTTTTATAGACCGGAATAATAATACCTCTGCCTGACGACTTATAAGCGTTAATCAGTGTGTCAATAGTATTGAAAGTTATTAATGGCTGGTCGCCCTGAAAAACAAAAGATGCCTTGCATGCTGATGGTAGGTTTTTAAATCCGCATTGAACAGAGGACAGCATTCCTTCTTTATAATTTTCATTTAAACAATACTCAATATGCAACTTATCAGCTAGTTGCGTCAAGGTATCTTTTTCAGCCCCAAGAACAATTAATATTTTATTAACATTTGATTTTGTAACACTGGCAATAACACATTCTATCATTGTAGAGTCATGAAATGGAAGTAACATTTTGGGATATCCCATTCGTTTTGATTCACCGGCGGCAAGTATGACAGCCCAGATTTCACCCATAGTACTATATATCATTTTATAAGCTCTTTTCCTTAAAACAGTCTCGTATGAATAAGCTGATCAATAAGTTCACACACCGGCTCTCCCGGTCTATCTCTTACTATTTCTGACCAATACCAACTGTGCTGCGATGCTTATGGCAATCTCTTCAACGGTCCTGGATTTAATATCAAGTCCAACAGGAGCATAAACGGTATCCCACTGTTTAGCAGTTGCCCACCCGTTCTCGATAAAATCAACACGCATTGAGGCAATTTTGTTCACGCTTCCGATCATTCCTTTGTAGGCCAGATCTGATCCGATACAGTTTTTGAGAGCTGAGGCATCATCTTTATGCCCACGAGTAACAATTACGATATAAGTGTTTATATTCAATTTCAATTTCTTCAGAGCTTCACCCATCTCGTCCACAATAATATGATCGGCTTCCGGTATATTAAATGAATTGGCATACTCGCGACGGTCGTCTATTATCGTAACTTCGAAATCAAGCATATGAGCAAGATGTACAAGAGCTTTACCAATATGACCGGCACCTGCAATAATAAGTTGTTCGCGTGGGAATACAGGTTCAAGAAAAAAAATTGAGGAAGGTTCCTGATCAGGAATTGAAAGGCTCATCTCCCTGTAATCAGCAGGATCTCTCCTCAATATCATCTCAGACACGACCGGTTCAATTTTTTCGAGAAACTCTTCAGGTATCAATGGTTTAGAAGACATACTCATCCAGTACCGGTTAATAAGTACAGAGTCTTCCGACTGACCGGTAACCATTGTTATCAGAATTCCCGGGATATGATCATTAATTGATTGGCCAAGCTGTTCAAATACTGACAAATAATTCTGAAGATTGGCATCTATAAGAACACTGATCTGACCTCCGCAAATAGCCTCTTCTTTGCTTGAAATGTCATTTGCCAGGTTAAATTGAAAATGTCCTGATTTTTTTGAAACAAGAGCTTCCCGGATCAGTTTATGTACTCTTCCTTCTACTACTCCACCGCCAACTGTTCCTGAGATAAGTCCGTTCCTGTCAAATAAAGCGGAACTGCCTGGTTTCTGCGGTGTTGAACCGTGAGTTCTTGTTACAGTGGCAAGAACCATTGAAGAAATTCCGGAGTGATGTTCGAGAATCTGCAGATAAATGTTTTTCATACTATGGAAATAGTTTTAATTGTCACTGCCAGAATTGCCCGGATGCCAGGATTGATTTCCTTGCACTCTGGTAACAAATTTATTTAAAATGAATTAATATTCATAATTTTATAGAAACAACAATAAAGCGGAATTTATGAGACTAAATTATACAAGACCACTTTTGATAAGCACGGCATTGATCCTATGCCTTATAACATGTAAAACGCCGGTAAATAACACAATCCGGAGAGTTTCTGACAATAATTGGATTGAAGAACTAACTATATCGCAACTTCAGAAAGGTTATAAAGAAGGGAAATATTCAGTACAGGAAATAGTTAAAGCATATCTGGAAAGAATTCAGGAATTAGATAAAAATGGCCCCCGGCTTAATTCAATAATTGAAATTAATCCTGATGCTTTGCTGATAGCTGAGCAGATGGATAAAGATAAAGCTTCCGGTAAGACAGCAGGAGCTCTGTTCGGTGTACCTGTAATACTGAAGGACAATATAGATACACACGATAAAATGCCAACCACAGCAGGTGCTACCGCGCTCAGGAATTCATTCCCTGCCAGTGACAGTTATGTAGCTAAAAAACTGAGAGAAGCAGGAGCTGTTATAATTGCCAAGTCGAATCTTAGTGAGTGGGCAAATTTCAGAGCCAGGATGTCATCCAGCGGATGGAGTGGTGTTGGAGGCCAGACAAAAAACCCTTATGTACTCGATCGTAACCCATGCGGCTCCAGTTCAGGTTCAGCAGTAGCCGTATCAGCCAATTTATGCATGTTTGCAATTGGAACCGAAACCAATGGATCAATCGTTTGTCCCTCAAACAATAATGGAATTGTTGGTATTAAGCCCACTGTGGGACTGATTAGCCGATCAGGAATTGTACCGATCTCATTCACACAGGACACTCCAGGTCCAATGGGAAGAACCGTTGAAGATGTGGCAGCTGCTCTTGGTCCTTTAACCGGTGTCGATTCTGCAGATTCCAGAACAATTGCCTCACGAGGTAATAATTATACAGATTATACTAAGTTTCTGAAACGTGACGGTTTGAAAGGAAAAAGGATTGGACTGTCAAAAAAATCGCTTGGATTTTCTGATAAAGTTGATTCCCTGATGAATAAAGCAATATCGTACCTTAAAGCAAATGGCGCTGAAGTGATTGATATTGAGTATACGAAATCAGCGAATTACGAAGACGCATCCTACCAGGTTCTATTATATGAGTTCAAAGATGGTCTAAACAGATATCTTTCCGGCTCTGGTATTAATTCCCCGGTAAAAAATATAAAAGAGCTGATAGAGTTTAATAAATCTGACAGTGTCGAACTGAAATATTTCGATCAGGGCATTCTCATTCAGGCAGAACAGAAAGGCGATCTGAATTCAAAAGAGTATAAACAAGCTCTGGCAACAATGTTAAAAGCAACCAGGGACGACGGAATAGACAAAGTAATGAATAGCTTTAAACTTGATGCAATTATGGCACCAACCGGGTCTCCTGCGTGGAAAACAGATCTTCTTCTGGGGGATCATTTTGTAGGTGGAAGTTCATCGCTCGCGGCAATTTCAGGGTATCCTGCTATCACAATTCCAATGGGATTTATTGATGATCTCCCGGTTGGAATAACTTTCTATGGAAAGGCATGGAGCGAACCTGCTCTGTTCGAAATAGCATATGGTTATGAACAGGGAACAAAACACAGAAAAACACCAAAGTACAGTATTTCAGATTGATTTACAATACATTATGATATAAAGGTAAACTCGCAATACATTAGTGATTTAACCTTTACTTTTTTTCTTCTTCTTTTTTGGATTCAGCATTCATCTTATCAGGCTCATCCTCCAAACGGGAAGCTTTTTTAAATTCTTTCATGCCTTGCCCGATACCCTTCATAAGTTCAGGAATTTTCCTACCACCAAAAAGAAGTACTACTACCAGAAGAATCAGTATAATCTCAGTAGCTCCTAAATTTCCCATCTTTCTATTTTTTAAGTAACGGGCAAAGATATTAATAGAATTAATTAATACCAAAAGAAAAGAAAAATCAAAAGTTAAATATTGTAAAAATGCTCTTCATTGTTTGCATTAAATTCCATTCAATAGATGGTTCTAAATTTATGAATGAGATTTGAAGATAAGATCCTGCACAATTTTTCTGTTATATTTGTTTAAGAATACTAAAGGCAAATGAAATGGTGTCAGATAGTTATTATGGACATGGCCAGAAAGACAAATATAAGGTGTGGTTTTTCGCAGGAGGAGAAACACGTAACGACAAATTCAATGTCTTTACCGGATCATATATCCGTTTGATGACGAAAATAATGCATGAAGATTTCGAATTTATTAAAGGAATATATTTCAGGTACCCGATGATGAATGTAATATGGGCATTGAATAATGCACAAAAACCTATTGTTAATCTGGAAAATGAAAAAATATTTATGACTGCTTTCCGGCAGATTATTGATGCGGGTCTCTCACCTGAAACACAACTCATTATTACATCGTCAAGTTCCGGAAGTATAGTTGCGGCACAGACTGCCTGTTATCTGGCTCAAAAAAACAGGAACAATATCTATTTCAGAAAACCATTTCACCTGGTTCTGGGAGCCAGCATGATATCTCCTGATTCAAAGCTGTATAAACAACTTCTCACATATCAGAAAGATGGCATAATAGGAAAAATCATACACGATGAAGTTCAGGATGAAGGCGACACTTCAGCAGGTGTCGGGGGAGCTTCGATACTGCAAGCTTACCGAAATGCTTTCGGATTATTGTTCCCTTTTCTCTCTGTTAAATTCAAGGGTCCTTCTTTTCTTAATACCAATCCCAAAACCGGACATATCCACAGGCGAAGATCACAAACCGTTCAAAAAGCAATTGACTATATTAATATTATCCTTGTCAATAATAAACTTGCAGGCGAATATTATTGCGAGAGGGCAAGAACAGTTCTGAATTCTGAATAAAGGTGTAAGGAATGGTCGTGACCATTCCTTACCGTATAAATCGAAGGAATCATAATGATTAAGCTAAATCCACGTTATTATAGTAGTTGTTAAATTCCAGATAAATGAAATTCTCTGCACCTGTTATTATAGAAATTCTGATTGTAAGCTTATTTGTTTCAGGGTGTAAAAAAGCAGCTGATAATACAGGTACGCAACCAAAAGAAAGTATTGATCTGGGCAATCTTCAGGTATTTCCCGTTGATAATCCATGGAATACAGACATTTCAACAGAGGCGACAGATATTAATTCTGAAAATATAATTGCCAGCATTGGAAATTCAGCACACCTCCATCCCGACTTCGGCACAGTATGGGAAAACTCACCAATTGGGATACCATATAATATGGTTGGTAAAAACCAGCCGCTCGTAAAAATAAACTTCCAGTACAATTCAGAAAGTGATCCCGGACCATATCCTGTCCCTGACAAGGCGCTTATCGAAAGCGGTTCCGACAGACATGTAATAGTTATTGATACTTTTAATCTGAAACTATATGAATTATTCAATGCTATCCGGAATAAAGATAATAGCTGGAATGCAGGTTCTGGGGCTTTATATGATTTGACTTCCAATAAATTGCGTTCTGATTACTGGACTTCAGCTGACGCAGCGGGGCTGGCTATTTTCCCCGGGCTGGTAAGGTATGATGAAGTTATAGTAAAAGGAGTGATCAATCATGCATTGCGATTCACAGTTCAGAATACCAGAAATGCATTCATTCATCCTGCGACACACGCGGCCAGCAGTAGTAACAATACAAATTACCCTCCAATGGGAATGCGGGTAAGGTTAAAAGCCGGATTTGATATTTCAGGTTTCTCACCTCATGTTCAGGTAATACTGAGGGCTCTGAAGAAATATGGAATGTTTGTTGCTGACAATGGATCGAACTGGTATATTTCAGGTTCACCTGATTCGCGCTGGGATGACGATGAACTGGGAGAGTTGAAATCGATTACAGGTAGTAATTTTGAAGTTGTGAAGATGGGAACTGTTATTCCAATGCAGCAGTGAATGGTCGCGACCATTCACTATCCAAATATCAACAGTTATTTTATCATAAAATCTAAAAGCGGTTCATCACCCAGATAGGCGATGAGGTTATCATTTCTATAAATCTGACCGACTCCGGGAGGAGTACCGGTAAAGATCAGATCGCCGGTTTTAAGAGTGAAATATTTTGACACGTACTCAATGATCTCATTAAAACCGAAAATCAGGTCGGAGGTATTGCCATGTTGAACAACCTTATTGTTTATCTCGAGCNTGAAATCAATTTTGCCCGGATCTTCTATCGCTGAAACCGGAATAAATTTCCCAAGAGGGGCTGCCCCATCAAAACATTTTGATAATTCCCAGGGCAGACCTGCAGTTTTCAAACGGCCTTGCAAATCGCGGGCAGTAATATCTATTCCGAGGGTGACTTCATCGAAATAGCGATGTGCATATTTTGCAGAAATGCCTTTTCCTAATTTGCTGATCTTCAGAACAACTTCGACTTCGTAATGAATATCCTTCGAAAAATCAGGCAGAAAAAATGGTTTGTTATTTTTAAGAATTGCAGAATCGGGCTTAAGGAATACTACAGGTTCCTCGGGAATTGGCCATCCTAATTCCAAAGCGTGTTTTCTGTAATTTAGACCTATGCAGATAATCTTCATCTTACCCCTGGTTTTTCCCGAAAGATCTTAATTTAATTTCTGTAAGGATTTTCTTTGTGTACAGAGGGAATTCACCATTCATCATCCACGAGTAATATGCTGGCTCCTCATTAAAAACAGCCTCAACCGATTTACCCTTATGCTTACCAAAATTAAAAACTTCAACACCGTTCTCATCGAGAATTATTCTTCCGGCAAAATCGACATTGTTGTTAAATGAACTGAATTCTGCAAGTTTCTCAACATTGTTTTCCAGATCTTTATATCGGTCAAGCTGAGATTTAAGAATTTCGAATGTAGCCGCAGTATCAGCCTTCGATCCGTGAGCGCCTTCGAGCTCCTTTTTGCAATAAAAAACGTAAGCTGCAGATAATGTCCGTTGTTCCTTCTTATGGAATATCACCTGGACATCTACATATCGTCTTTTTAAGAAACTGAAATCTATGTTTACCCGAAGGAATTCTTCAGCAAGAACAGGGATATCAAATTTAATGGCATTATAGCCGGCCAGGTCGCATCCTTCAAGAAATGAAGCAAGGTTTTTCGCTACTTCCTTAAATGTTGGGGATTTTGCTACATCTTCATCTTTTATCCCATGAATGGCTGTAGATTTTGGAGGAATAGGCATTTCAGGGTTTACCCTGGAAGTCATCCATTCCTCTTTACCATTGGGACTGATTTTTAATACAGATAATTCTACAATCCTGTCAGTTGAAACACTGATCCCTGTTGTTTCAAGATCGATAAAAGCTAAAGGGCGTTTTAGGTTCAGGTTCAAAGGTCAGGCATTTATCATCATTGGCATCAGAAGCATGAGAAGATCTTCCGCTTCATTATCTGAGATTACCGGCAGGAAGAGGCCTGCTCGTGTAGGATCAGCTAACTCGATCATAACATCCTGTGTTCCAATGTTTGAAAGTATCTCAAGAAGAAAGACAGATTTGAAACCGATCTCAATCTCTTCACCTTCATACTGGCATTTGATCCTTTCATAAGCGGAGATTGAAAAATCAATATCCTGGGCAGATACCATAACCTGGTTGCCTTTAAGTTGAAGCTTCACAAGATTACTTGCCTGATTTGAAAATACAGAAACTCTTTTCAGAGTATTAAAGAATTCGACTCTGTCGATAGTGATTTTACGTGGATTGTTCTTTGGAATAACCGAATTATAATTCGGGTAGTTGCCTTCAACCAGCCGGCATACCACCTTGTAGTTGCTCAAAATAAAAAATGCATTCTTATCGTCATATTCAACTGTAACATTCCCCTCCTCTTTCGGGAGAATATTCTTTAAGAGGGAAGCAGGTTTCTTCGGCAGGATAAAAGATGAATTGTCATCAGCATGTGCGTCGGTCCTCTGATATCTTACAAGTTTATGGGCATCAGAAGCAACAAAAGTTATCTTATCGGTTGAGGCTTCCACAAAAATACCACCCATAACCGGACGAAGTTCATCATCAGCAGTTGCAAAAAGAGTTTTCGTTATACCCGAAAGCAACACATCAGCATTAATCGCAAATACGAATTTTTTATCTTTTTTAATTGAAGGCAAAGCAGGAAAATCTATTCCATTCTGCCCGACAACATTAAATTTACCATTTTCGGAACTTATAACGACAGCCATGGTATCCATGTTGATATCGAACGTGAGAGGCTGAACTGAAAATTCCTTCAGGGTGTCGAGCAATATCCTCGCAGGCAGTGCAATAGAGCCGTCTCCATCGGTATTCTCAAGTTTCATTCTTGTTATCAGTGTCGACTCAAGATCGGATGCAGTTATTTCAAGATCGTTTCCTGAAAGGTTAAAAAGAAAATTATCTAGTATGGGAAGAGTATTCTTTGAACTGATAACCCTGCTTATTGCCTGCAGATGACCAAGAAGTTCCGAACTGGATACTACAAATTTCATATTGGTATCGTTTTAAGTTGATTTATTGATAAATATTTTTTTCTATTCAAGTCAAAATGAATGAATTGAGCTATATCTTTTGCCCGATTCTCAATTACCAATATTACAAAAAAAAACTATTAAGTCAAATAAAATAATTTGAGTGTTGGTAATTATTAGCTAAGAATGTCAGATCATTTGAAATTCGGATATTATTCAATATTGTGTTCCCATGTTATGTCTAAAAAGCTGAAATCCATTAACCGCAAATTCCGATAGCTATCGGAACGCAAAGTTTTAACGCAAAGATCGCAAAGCCCCGATTGCTATTGAGATGAATTATAAAATTTTATCTTTGCGTACTTAGCGCATTCTTAGCGTACTTTGCGGTTAAAAAAAAATTCAACACTCCTGGAAGAACAGATTATTTCTGAAAGAAATACGACCTCTTTTTAATCAAAGGATCGATATCAAAATACCTCATAACAAAAAACGAATTTACCTCATCAGTTTTACCATATAACCGATTGCTATCCACTATATTAACACCATTTTCCACGGACTTTTTTTGCCAGAGAGTCAGAACTTTTTTTCTTCCTGATGTGGATTTAACAGTAAACCTGTAAAGAGGTAACTGAGCTTCGATTATTTTCTTTTCTCCTTCGTCTAATTCAAGGTCCCACGATTCAAATGGTACAAAGGCAAAGTATGAAATGTAGCGAATTACAAGTGATGAGTCCCATCCATTCAGATTTCCTGCAGTACCTGAAAGAAAATAATGATGATCCTTTTGGAAAATTGAAAAAGAGGATGAAGTATCGGAAATGTTTTCAAGGTTTACTGAAGCTATTTCAGAAGGCAGAAGATTGAAAACCGTATATGATTGCCAAAACACTTCACTGACCGAAAACCCCGAACCAATGTCTCCCTCATAACCGGGAACATAAACAATATATGGTTTGGATGATGCTTTTATCTTCATCACATTTCCATAAATATTTGACCTGGTCTTATAAACATAAAAAGATTTCAGAAGCCGGCTTTTTTCATAAACCGACACTTTTACAGGAATAATTTTTTTCCCTGCTATTTCACTTTCAAACAATTCGGGAGATACCGGGGATTTTATTTTTATCTCTTTCAAAATCCTGATAATAAAAAGCACTCCGCCTTTTCTTGCCTCGGTTTTTCCGTTCACCAGCCAGGCTTCTCCCTTTTTCTGAAGTGTAAGTTTTTTCCCGTTTTCGGAAAATTCAATTCTGGTAATCTCTTCCTTTGGTTCGGAACCAAATGAGCTGTTACTTTTTCCAAAAGGAGATCTTCGCACGAATAAAATCAGAAGTAACATCACGATTATAATGAACAAGAGAACACCCCTGACAATAATTTTATTCATTATCAATATCTTGTATAACTTCTTTTTCTGAAATAGTTATAAAATAATCCGGCAAGTACAACCACAAGTATCGGGCCTGCAATATTGATTATCTGCCACTTCAACCTTTGAGTCTTTATCTCATGTGTATTAAGAAGTCGCAGTTTAAGCTCCCTTGATCTTAATTCCATTAAGCCATCATTATCGACCAGCCAGTTCAGGCAATTGATGAGGAAATCCTTGTTCCCATATTCCTGTCCGGTATATTTGTCCTTTCCGAGAGGCAGAAAAGTTTCGTTCAGCCCTGATCTTTGAACCTCATTCCTGATTATATCTGCATCAGCAATAACGATCATCCTCGTTTTTTTGCTTTCAGTTCTGATTCTGAGATTTTTATCGTCAGTCAGATTGCTAATCATCCTGTTTTTAAACGCCGATGGGAAAATCCCCTCAAGAATAANTGCCACCGGCAGATTAGATTTATTAAACTCTTTTTCAACAAGTGGCAATTCCGCCTCTTTAAGCCTTATTATTACAGGTGGAGAAATTGTGCGGCTAAAACCGGAAGTCGATAATAATATTTCCTTTTTTATAGCAGGATCGAGACCAACAGTATCAATAAAATTCACAAACCGGCCCTCTACTCTGTTCAGATTTCTTGTAACAGGATGATTTGCCGAAGGTTTAAGCAAAGGATAATATACCCATGGAGCCGGCACGACCTGCTGACGTGTTCCTCCACTCATTACCATTAACCTTATTGGCGCACATTCAATATCTTGTATTATCAATGGGTTAATTCTGGCTCCGTACCTGAAAAGCTGATCCTCAATATTCAATGGCCGATAAAGTCCTACTGTTTCGCCAAATACAAGACTGTCGGAATTCACTGCTACTTCGTCGATAAGCCACAGAACTTTTCCCCCATTCATTACATACTGATCAAGCACAAGCTTATCTGACTCACTGAAACCTTTTTCAGGTCCGGCAATAACAACTGCAGAATATTTATCAAGTACACCCGGTTTTCCACCAATAATGCCCCTGTCTATAGTAAAATATTTTGCGAGACTCAATGTTATATCTGCTGTTTCAATCTCCGGGATTTCACCATGTCCCTCAATAAACGCAACCTTTTTTATAGTATCGGAGGCGAGAGTAGCAATAGTCTGAATCATCTCATATTCAAGTCCTTCAACAGAATGGAGTATGTTTTGCTCATATGGAATAGACTGATTATTAGCTAGAAAATTGACAGGCACTTCAACGCCATTATAGTTAATGATCATACCCGGGAAAATTATTTTCTGTGTCGAACCTCCTTCAGCATCACCTGCCTCAAGTCGTAAAGGAATCAGACCTTTTTTTACAAGTGCCTGATATTGTGTTTCCCTCTGCCGGGTATCTTTAGCACCGGAAGGATTAATAAACTCATAATCAATTTTACGGCCTGAGGCAATTCTGAATTCTTCAAGCATATCACCAACTGACCTTTTCAATCGCTTAAGAGGTATTGGTATCTCTCCATCGAGGTATACCTGAATAAAAATATCATTTTTGAGATGATTTAATACTTTATCAGTTGATTCGGAAAGAGTGAATCTTTTATCTTCAGTAAGATCATATCTTAATCTTATAAAGGAGGCAGCCGAGCCTGCAAGAACGATTCCTGNAACAACAGTCAGAAACTGCAGCCATCCTTTTACTTTAAGTCCNTTATTGCCTGTTATGTCTTTCATGACTTTCTTTTATTTTTCCATTTGCGCGATAACAGGTGAAATCGCGTTGCCTCATTAAAGAAAACAATTACTGACACAAAATAGATAATATCCTTTATATCCACAATTCCTCTGCTTATTGATTTGTAATGTTCATTGATCCCAAGTCTGATCACAAATTCGTCAAGNTTTTTCAATCCTGGCAGATAAGCGAACGAATCAAATCCCATGAATAGAACAAAACAAATCAAAACAGCCAGAATGAATGCAATAACCTGATTATCTGTGAGAGATGAAGCAAATATACCCGCTGAAGCATAAACTGATGCCAGGAAAAAGAGACCCAGAAATGATCCTATTGTTCCGCCCTTGTCAAGATTTCCGGGAGATTCACCCAGGTGATAAACTGAAAAATAATATATTATGCCTGGCAGGAGAGCCAGTAAGACAAGACAAACTGAAGCGAAGTATTTACCCCATATAATACCTCTTTCTGTAATGGGTCGTGAATAAATCAATTCAATTGTACCTAGTCTATTTTCTTCAGCTATCATTCTCATTGTTACTGCCGGAACAAGAAACATGAAAACCCAGGGAGAAAGGAAAAACAGGGTATCGAGACCGGCATATCCACTGTCGANAATATTCCATTCACCTGGAAAAACCCACATGAAAAGACTGTTGAAAAGGAGAAAAACAATTATAACAATATACCCTGTCAGGTTGCTGAAAAACCCGCTTATCTCCTTTCTGAAAATTGCAAACATAGAATAAATATTATTTTTTACTTTAACTCTATATTCTGGAATCTTTTTTCACTTCTGTTTTTTGCCCCCTGCCCCCTAAAGGGGGTTTAATTCCAGTTATTAAATTAGCCCCCCTTTATGGGTCCCGTCCCGATAGCTATCGGAGGGGGGCAACCATCAATGCAAAACTACAGCATTTTTTATATCCGAAATAAAAACGCCAGTATAATAAAATCTTATTATCTCAGGGTATTTAAAGCCCTTTGTAGCCATCNTCATTGCCCCCTCCTGACAAAGCCCGACACCATGTCCATAGCCTCTTCCTGAGAGAACAACAGAATCACTTCCGGCNAAAACAGAAAAGAATGTTGANCTTAAATTCAGGTCAGTTCGTATCGTCCTCAATGGCATGTAGAACGTCCCTGTTCTGTAGTCAGTAAGTCTCGATTTCTGAACGAAATTAAAAACCGTTGGATCATCATTTTTCCCTGTATAACCCGATTTTCTTAAATAATTCACCCATTCGCTTACCGAAAAACTCATTTTCCATGTTGCATTTTTTGAATTAAGACAATAAGGATCTGCAATGCTCTTCAAATAAGGTTGACCCGATAGCCAAACGTCATCAGAAGATGAGGTCTGTCCACCACAATTTGAATGAAACGCGGATATTATCAGGGTACTATCCTTGTAAAGTATAACAAGTCCCTTTGTTTCAAGAGCTGCCTCATTAAGAAGAGAATCTGAAGACAAACCGTTAAATGCCTGGCAATGCGTATTATCGCAAACATTATACCTGTCGGATGTATGTTTGTTGAAGTACTTGTACATATAGGTACGGGCAATAATGGCCTGAGTTTTAAAATACTCCAGGTTTTTGCCCGATCCGCCTTCAGCTCTCACTACACCAGCNATATATNTTTCTATATCAGAGATATTTATAAAAACCAAAGTCCCCATGTCGGGAAAACATTGAAGATCTCCAGAATAGTATTGACGAATATGAGATGTCCCATTCATCATCAGTGAAAAATAGTCATTCCCTGTTTTGGCCGATATGATGAGGGAATCACAAACGAAACCGTCTGTTCCACGCTTTTTCACCGCTAATTTCCCGTTAAACCTGGCAATCATTACCGGTTCATCAATAGAGACTGAAAATATTTTCCCATTAAACAGATTCAATTCGTATTTGCCATTAATAACAGAAAATACAGCTGATTCCGGAGTCTGGTTTGCAAAAAGTCTGATTTTTACCTGTGCAGAGACAACAGATCCAAAAATGGATGTCAGTAGAATAAAAAGTATTTTAAATCTCACCATAAAT
>JGI20214J51650_10001219_pt1 | contig 16368 bp, 12 predicted proteins | sample WetSurMetagenome_FD_51650 | JGI IMG/M metagenome (IMG submission 51650) | reverse complement strand
GGTGCCTCAAAAAGGGTATGTGAGATGCTGGTTCAGACAAAGGCTATGAAGGAAGGGGTAAAGACGCAATTCGTAATAACAAGGTTCGGGAATGTACTTGGCTCTAATGGCTCTGTGATTCCTCTTTTCAAAAAACAGATTGAAGAAGGAGGTCCTGTGACCGTAACGCATCCGGATATTATGAGGTACTTCATGACTATTCCGGAGGCATGTCAGCTTGTCCTTGAAGCAGGATTTATGGGGAAAGGCGGTGAAATATTTGTATTTGATATGGGCAAGCCTGTAAAAATAGCCGATCTTGCAATAAATATGATACGTCTTTCAGGACTGGAACCCGAAAAGGATATAAAGATAGAATATACAGGATTACGTCAGGGTGAAAAGTTATTTGAAGAATTGCTTTCAAATACGGAAGAGATAATTCCGACTCATCACGAAAAGATAAAAGTTGCAAAGGTTGATAAGAATGACTACAAAACCGAGGTATTGAAAGTTATTGCTTCATTGAAAAATATATACGGACTTTCAGAACAGGATGTATTCGAATTCTTCGAAATGCTTGTTCCGGAATATAAAAGTTCAAAGGCGAATAGTAACGGAAATTTCTTATCAAAGAAAAAATCTGTTCTGAAGGAAAACTAGCGCTGAAATGCTCTTTGTAACTTCTAGATAATCCCTGTTAATATTAAGACAAAAGGCGCCCTTAAAGACGCCATTTTTTTGTGATCCCGAAGGGATTCAAACCCCCAACCTTCTGATCCGTAGTCAGATGCTCTATTCAGTTAAGCTACGGGACCATTTTTCAGAACGCAAATATAATAATAATTGCATTAAATTAAGTGCCTAGAATACTTAAAGTGCCTAGAGTAATTAGAGTGACTAAAATACTTAGAGTTAGACTGTTCAACTTTAAGTACTCCAAACTTTAGCTCACTACTAACTTTTTTCAACTCTAAGTACTTCAAACTCTAGGCACTTTAGGCACTTCTTTTCTGTAACCCGGATATTATTTACTCTTAAATGACGTTTTATTAGATAAAACTTTTCTCTAAAATATTGATCGTCAACTGAAAATATCATAGTTATGAAAAAGACAGCCAAATGGATAGTTAATGTACTGGGAGGATTAATCCTGCTTATCCTTATCCTTCTCTTTATAGTTCCAATGGTGTTTAAGGACAAAATCAGAATAAAGGTCGAACAGACTGCTAATGAATCAGTCAATGCAAAAGTAAGTTTTGGGGATTATAAGCTCGGGTTCTTTAANAACTTTCCCAACCTCACATTTTCCCTNGATAATGTTGCAGTAACCGGAGTTGGAAAATTCGACAAGGATACACTTGTTTCATGCAGTTCATTAAACCTTGTTTTTAATCTTTCAAGCCTTTTCAAAAAGACAGGGTATGAAATGAAATCAATTGTCATAAACGAGGCTGATATCAGGGCACTTGTACTTAAGGATGGCAGCGCTAACTGGGATATAATGACTGATACAACTGAAAGTATCCAGGGAGACGAACCTTCAAGTATGAAAATCCTTCTTGAGAATATTGAATTTACAAATAGCGCTATTTCATATATCGATCATGAATCAATTATAGAGACTTACCTTAAAAAGGTAAATTGTTTAATGAAAGGAGATCTTACAGAAAGTGAAACTAATCTTGAAATCCTGATCAATACTCAGGAGCTAACATTTTTAATGGATGGGATCAGATACCTGAATAAAGCAAATGCTGATTCAAAAATTAATGTCAGGGCGAACCTTGATAGTATGAAATTTTATCTCAGGGACAACTATCTGGCAATTAATGACCTGAAGTTGAACTTTGCGGGAATGGTTGCTATGCCTGAGGATGATATTGAAACTGACCTTACTTTTAAATCGGAGCAGACTTCTTTCAAATCGTTGATTTCATTGATCCCTGCAATTTATATGTCTGATTTTAAAGATCTTAAGACAAGCGGTGAATTTAAACTGGCAGGAACGGCTAAGGGTACTTACAGTGATGCCGACAGTACGATGCCGGATATAAGTCTCAAATTATCNATAAATAATGGTTTGATAAGCTATCCCGCCCTTCCCGAACAGATAAAGAATATCAATTTAAAATCGGACATTTTTGTCGATGGCTCCGACATGGATAAAACAACTGTGAATGTCGACAATTTCCATATGGAACTGGCCGGAAATCCTTTCGATATGGAGTTTGGTTTAAAAACCCCGATAAGTGATCCGGATTTCAAGGGTTCCATGAAAGGGAAAATAGATCTTAATGCACTCTCAAATGCCGTTCCAATGGACAGCCTGTCCCTTAAAGGTATGATTAATATTTCAATGAATATGGCCGGAAGGATGTCAATGATTGAAAAGTCACAATACGATCTTTTTCAGGCTTCAGGTAATCTTAGTGTAACGGGTTTAACAGTTTTAATAAAAGGATATCCATCAGTTGAAATCAGAAATGCTGAATTCGGATTTGATCCGGAATTTGCTGAATTGAAAAATGCTGAATTGAAGGTCGGCGGGAAAAGCGATTTCACTATTGCCGGGAAACTTGACAACTATATTCAGTATGTAATTAAGAATGATAAGATTAAGGGGAGACTCTCGCTTCATTCTAAACTCGTTGACTTTACCGATATTATGTCACAGATGGCAACCGATACAACTTCGGTTGACACTGCATCACTGGCAATTATCAAGGTCCCGGAAAATATTAATCTTGATTTTAATGCTGTAATTGATCAGTTTAATTACAACAAGATGAAGTTTCAGAATGTGAAAGGCCATGTTATAGTAAAGGACGGTGTTCTGAGTATAAGAGAAACCGGTATGGATCTTCTCGGGGGCAGAATTGCAATGAATGCTGATTATGACACACGCGACTCAATGAAACCATTCGTAAAAGCTGATCTGAATATACTTGATCTGGGTATCAAAGATGCGTTTAATACATTCAACACTATTCAAATGCTTGCCCCGACTGCTAAAGGCATTACCGGGAAGGTTGGGGTCAAAATAAACTACAGCAGTCTGCTGGGAAAGGACTTTATGCCACTTGTATCCTCAATCAGCGGAGGTGGTAAACTAGTATCAGAGGAAGTGACTCTTTTAGAATCTGCAGTCTACAACAATATGAAAGAGGTTCTTAAATTAGGAAGCAGTTACAGTAATGTATTCAAGGATATAAATGTAAGCTTTAAGGTAAACAATGGAAGAATTTATGTAAGTCCGTTTAATACAAAGGTCGGCAACATTAAAATGAATATCAGCGGTGATCAGGGAATAGATCAGACTATAAACTATTCGATCAGGACAGAAATTCCACGATCTGATCTTGGAAGCTCGGTTAATTCCCTTATCGATAACCTTTCGGTACAGGCCGCAGCATTTGGAATAGCTTTTAAACCAGCTGACGTTATAAAAGTAAATGTGAAAGTGACTGGAACCTTCCTGAAACCGTTAGTAACTCCATTCTTCGGCAATGCTTCTTCTGACAGTACCAGGGGAATCAGAGAGACAGCAAAGGAAACTGTAAAAGAGGTGGTAGGTGCAAAAATTGATCAGGCAAGGGAAAAAGTAAAAAGTGAAGCGGAAATACAGGCTGACAAATTAGTACAGGAGGCAGAGGAAAAAGGCCAGCAGCTCAGGGATGAAGCTTCAAAAGCAGCAGAGAAGATACGCCAGGAGGCTGTTATTCAGTCACAAAGAATAATAAAGGAGGCTGAAACCAAGGGTACCATTGCAAAAATGGCAGCACAGAAAGCTGCTGATTCAGTCAGGAAAGAAGCCGATAAGAAAGCCGACCAGCTTGTTCAGGCGGCTGATTTAAAAGCGAATAAATTAGCTGAAGAAGCTAAAACGAAAAGGGAAGAATTGCTGAAAAAGATTGAATAATAAGAACAGAAAAGGCTGTCCATCAGGAACAGCCTTTATATTTACTTTATGATCAAATCAGAATTTTTTTTCGCGAATACGTGCTTTTTTGCCTGTCAGATCACGCAGGTAAAAGATTTTAGCCCTGCGTACTTTCCCATGTTTATTGACCTCAATTTTGTCAATTGACGGTGAAGCCATAGGGAAGATCCTTTCAACACCAATATTGCCCGACATCTTTCTAACAGTAAAAGTCGCTGTGTTACCACTGCCGTTCAATTGTATTACAACTCCCCGGAACTGCTGAATTCTTTCCTTGTTCCCTTCCTTAATTTTATAATGAACTGTAACAGTATCTCCGGCAATAAATTTCGGATACTCATTCTTTACAGCCAATTCTTTATCGACAACATCCATTAGATTCATTTCTCAAACAATTTCGTTTTCTTAATATGATATTTTAAAACAGGGGGCAAAGATACAATAATATTTTCTATTCATCAATAGATCATCAATATTTTAAGAAATGTCTGGTTGCCTTAGCTTCTAATGTGATGGTCCTCCCGGAACCAGTAATTTATTTCCTGTGTCCTGGATAACCGATTTTTTCCATTTATCATCATAGCCAGGCTGTCTGGGTCCTGAAGGGTAACCATCTGGACTTGTGGCAAATTTACCGTCCTTTTCATTCTTAATATTTCCGTCAATATACTTGACAAGAAGATACTCGCTGAGCTTTTTCCAGTTCATGAATGTACTCTGAGCCGTTGCGACTGAATACTTTGTCAGATAATCCCTTGCTTTCCAGACATCATTTTCATACAGCTTTCTGGCTGCTTCGTCGGTTGCCGCAGTTTCAGCAATATACTTACTCTCGAGTTCATTCTGAAGCTTTACAGCATCTGCACTCATCAAATCGTACCTTGAATAGCACATATTTGCAACCTGGTTGAATAACCAGAATGCAGAGGTGGGAGAGTAGGTGACCATATCACCGTTACCTGCCCTGAAACATTCAGGGATCTCAGTTATACCGCAGTACATAGGATTAAAAACTGTTGTCGCTGCATCATCAACCCCAAACCAAAAAATTCCGCCGACAGGATCAGGAAGCCAGTTTCTGGATTCTGCCACAAATACAAAACCGGTCTGCTGGGTTGCTGTTGCTCTTTCGTTGCAGTATGAAGGGGCATTTGGATCGTCGCTGACTTTCCATGTTAGCGGACGCCAGCGGTAAGGNGATCCAAAAGGACCTGCTCCGATATCCTTTCTCATATCGAATTCAGTACCTTCAAGATGGTCACGCATAAAGTTCATAAGATCATAGTCCGAGATCTTACGGTCGGGCTTGATCCAGAGCGGCATGCGTTTACTTAGATCATGACCCGAAACATAGTTTTTATACTGATCCATTCCGTTGCTAACAGATTTGAAAAAAGACCAGACCCGCATCTCGCAAAATCTTGCCCCATCGAAAGATATAGGATTATAAGTATCTGAAAAGCTGAATTGCTGATCAGTACCCGTAAATGGATTCTTCAAAGTTCTTGCAAAAGAAATTACGTCGTGGGCATAAACACATTCGACAACAGGATCAAAAATTCTTCCCAGATCCTTTGATGTCAGGGCTATGCCGGTTTTCTTGCCGGTAGCAAGCGGAAAAGTCTGAATCCTTGCCTGATTGGCATGTCCGGAGACATATCCGTCGGGAATCAGGCGTGCTACCCAAACTGCTCCTTTATTCCCTTTCCCTTTTCCTATTATTTCAAAGATCCATGCTTCATTAGGGTCGGCAATTGAGAAAGACTCTCCCGAGCTTGCATATCCATATTCTGATACCAGCTCTGACATCACCTTTATCGCTTCCCTTGCATTCTTTGCCCTTTGGAGGGTTATGTAAATAAGGCTTCCGTAGTCGACGATTGCATCGGGGTCCACAAGTCCCTCAATGCCGCCATAAGTCGTTTCACCTATTGAAAGCTGATGTTCATTCATATTTCCAACGACAGAATAAGTATGCCGCACCTGCTTTATTTTTCCCATGTATTTGCCTGTATCCCATTCATATACATCGAGCCAGGCACCGTCGGGGTAATCCCGCGAAGGCCAGTAATACAATTCACCATAAAGTACATGAGAGTCGGCCGAGTAGGTAATCATTACGGAACCTGTTTTTGATGCTCCCCTGGTAACAATATAATTTGTGCAGGCAGTTGAAGTCTGTCCGGCAAAGATTCCTGCAACAGTGAAAGCAAAGAGTGCTTTAAATAGTCTTTTCATAAAGTATTCTATTTATTAGTAATAGTTTTTTTGAGATACAGATGTGCAAAGGTAGCAAGACAAAGAAAATTTCAAAGTGCAATCAGATCATTTTGAGAACCCCGATGATTTTTTTTAATCTTTCAGAGTCAGCAACCTTCCGGGAGAATTCGGGAACCCCTTTAATACCTCCCATGTTAATTCCCTGTCTTCTGAATATCATTTCACTGTCAACGACTTTCCGTCCTGTAAGATGTATCTCCTTTGTTTTTGTTGCGGTAACAATTAACGCGGCATTGGTTTCATCGATACCGCCTCCGGGCATAATTATTATTCTGTCACCAGACTGAATTACAAGCTGTCTTAACAACTCAATTCCGTCCTGGGCTTTGTTCTTTAAACCTGAGGTCAGAAGACGGGAAGCACCTGTAGCGATTACATCTTCAAGTCCCTGGACCGGGTCGCTGCACATGTCGAATGCTCTGTGGAAAGTAGCTGCCATCGGAAATGCAAATTCGAAAAGTTTTGCGCTCCTTTCAACATCAATATTACCTCCTGGAAGTAAGATACCTGCCACAATTCCATCAACTCCCGACTCACCGCAAATCTCTATGTCTCTTCTCATTATATCATATTCCAGATCGGAATATAAAAAGTCACCGCCTCTGGGCCTTATAATTACGTGAAGCTTTATATTCAGATTATTTCTTGCTGAAATTATAGATCCATAACCCGGTGTAGTACCTCCTTCAATCAGGTTATCACAAAACTCAACCCGGTCCGCTCCAGCAGATTGTGCATTGATTGCAGATTCAACACTATCAACACAAATCTCAAGCTTAAACTCCATCGACAAAAATTAATCAGAATATTAAAAGTAACAATTTTTTCTGTATAATTGTGGATCAAAAAAACTTATTCTTATGAAACCGACACTATTAGTTTTGGCTGCCGGAATGGGCACTCGATATGGAGGGAATAAACAACTTGATGAAGTTGGTCCTTCAGGTGAAACGATAATCGATTATTCCATATATGATGCCATACGTGCCGGCTTTGGTAAGATCGTCTTTGTTATCCGGCGGGATATAGAGGAACAGGTAAAGGAACGGTTTGTGGAGAGGCTTCAGGGGAAGATTGAAGTGGATTATGTTTTCCAGGAGATAACTAATCTGCCGGAAGGAGTAAATGTTGCTCCGGATCGTTCAAAGCCATGGGGTACAAGTCATGCAATCCTTGTAACAAAGGATAAGATTAAAGAACCATTCGGTGTAATTAATGCCGATGATTATTATGGTGTTGAATCTTTCAAAATCCTGAAGGATTTCCTTGTNAATGATAATGCCCCAAATAATTTTTGCATTGTAGGATATAAACTGGGAAACACGCTTTCTGATCACGGACATGTTAACCGTGGTGTATGTAAGGCAGACAATAATGGATTTCTCAGCCATATTGTAGAAACCCGCCAGATAGAAAAAACAAGGGATGGTGCAACAGCTCCGGGTCCCGACGGAAAGCTCATTCAATTCTCAGGGGAAGAAATAGTCTCGATGAATCTATGGGGATTCAAACCATCATGCTTTGACTTCCTCGGGAAAGAATTCAGGAATTTCATAAATAACTATGGAATGGATCTTAAATCTGAACTTGACATTCCAACCTCTGTTGATAAATTTGTCAAGAATGGCGAGATCACAATTAAGATACTCATGAGTAACGAAAGGTGGTTTGGCGTNACATACCGGGAGGATAAGCCATTCGTGGTTGAAAGCATAAAGAAAATGATCCGGAAAGGAATATATCCCGCAAGGATATATTGATAATTCCTACCACGTAAATTCGCATTTGTAANTACTTATATTTTCCTTGTTATCGCTGACTTTNAGGATCAGGTTGTGTTTCGATCCCTTCCGGATTCTTTCAGGATCGAAATTGTAGATTAACATATTATTCTTCTGATCATATTCAAACAAAGCCCATTCACCATCAATCTGGGGTTCGTAAGCATTAATCCCTGATAATTCATCAGTTATCTTTATCTTCAGGTTTGATTTACCAGAAAGGCTGGCTCCTGAGGAGAACCCAATCTGCGAAATCAGCGGAGGAACTGTATCGATGCCAACAAAGAATGCTCCGAAGCTGTTTGTACTGGCTGTAAGAAATCCGTTGTTCCATGTGCTGTTAAGAGGTAATCTCTGTATTTCATCAACAAGCTGAATTATAAGCATCTTTGATTGTTTCCCTTCAGGAATTCTGTCAGGCTTTATAGAAATGTTACAGGCTTTGTGCAGGGGAGTGAATTTATTATGGATCTGGTATATGTCGGAAAACATCAGAGGATTCCCGGCCGATCTCTTAAATTCGAAGTACAGAGTATCATAAAGTGCCCCCGAGGGTATATTCACTGTCAGATTCTTTGATACGAACTTATTATTTCTGTTATAAGGCATCATAACAACGCTGCTTCCATCAGGTTTTGTCTGGTCCTCACTGACAACAGCCTTACCACCGTTGACATTAAAGGTCAGCACCGATCTGTTGTTGTGGATATCCGAGACAATAAGTTCAATATTATGTTTTCTTTCACTAGTAAAGTTGAAGATACCATTATTCAAAACATTCCCGTATGCATTCAACTTGTCGTTTGGCAGAATATAAGCTCTTTCAATATATGTTTTTTCACGCTGCAGAGTCTCATAGTCAATATGGCTGTTGACATATCTAGACTCGTTGAAAGAGAAAGTATCCATTTTATAGTTAAAAACGGGAATGTCATCTATTTTAAGCTCAATTGAATAAACTGAACATTTGTTGTAACTGCCATTCAGAAGATCATAGGCTTTAAATCCGAAGCCTGCAGGACCATTTATCGAAAGCTGATTGTTTGAAGAAAGAAAGTAATTTCCGGCGCTCCCGCTGACATTTAATTTTAATTGTTTATTCCGGTTATTTATCATTGTCTTTTTTCCTGCCGGATATATAACAAGGTTTTCAAAAACAGGTTTGATTTTGTCTTCTATTCCAAATTCAAACAGTAAAGGATTAACAGGGTCCTCATCGTCAGATTTTCTTATTTCATAATGAAGATGAGGTCCTGATGAGCTTCCAGAGTTGCCTGAATATGCAATTATCTCTCCCTGCTCATACCTGAACTTATCTTTTGGAGGCCAGAGTGTTACCATATATCGCTTCTCCTCATATTGTCGTGCAATTACATACTTTTCAATTTCAGGAGTAAACCTGTCCAGGTGCCCATATACAGTGGAGTATCCTGATGTATGCCTGAGATAGATTGCTTTTCCGAATCCTCCTGGTGAAACGCTTATCCTGTAAACATAGCCTGAGGCAGCAGCAATAACTTCTTTTCCTATAACTCCCTGTGTACGTACGTCAATTCCCGAATGAAAATGATCTGCCCTGAGTTCCCCGAAGTTTGCAGAAAGTGAAAGCGGAATTTTAACAGGAGAAATAAATAGTGAACGATCCTTTGGTTCATCACCTGAAGCGTTCGTCAGAAGGAGGCTTATAAGAAAAGTCAGTATTAAAACCATTGCAGAAAATGAAATTAAGTTTCAGAAGGTGCAAAACTATGCTTATGAGTTGTTCTTCCAAACTATTTGAGTTAATTTTTTGAAAAATAGATTAACAATATTAACTTTGCATTAAAGATTTTAGTATGTCCGATAAGGGCCCTGAAGAACTGATATTGCTGAACAATAAGCTTGAAGAATTGTTAAAAAGATACAGTGACCTGAGGACAAAAAACAGAGATCTGACGAAAGAAAATGATACTTTGCAGCGTTATCTTCAGGAACGCAATGAGAAGTTTAAGGAATTAGAAACCAAATACGAGAGAATTAAAATATCGGGAGCATTAATGGGTGATGGGGAAGGCGCGATTGAGGCCAAGAAGAAGATAAATGAATTAGTGCGGGAAATTGACAGATGTGTTGCTCTTTTGAACAGATAAGATATAACAATGGATGATAAACTTTCTATCAGGGTTAACGTAGCCGACAGATATTATCCATTGAAGGTTGAAAGGGAAAATGAGGAGAAGATCAGGAAAGCGGCCAGAATGATTAACGATAAGGTGCTGCAATACAAACAGCGCTATTCTGATAAGGATGTACAGGATTTTCTGGCGATGGCATCACTTCAGTATGTGATCAAGCTTAATGAGGAGGAGGAAAAATCAGGTACCGATCACTTCCCTGAAACTATAAAAGAACTTATCAGGAAAATTGATCAGGTTCTTGAAGAGAAAGAGTAACAGCGTTCTTTAAAATAGATAAACTTATTGCCCGCATCGTTTCTTCATTCATTTTTGAAACTCAACATTTAAAACTTTGGAGCACTCCTTAGTTCAGGTAGAACAGGCCTCACCCGGTTTACCGGGATCCCGCTTAACTGCGGGGCAGTGGACGTTCGAGCTGTATTAGCGGCTCCAGCCATAAAGATATGGGGTTTTATAAAATCTGAAGAGACTTTGCGGGTTTTTTATATACATATTTTATTTTGAACATAATAACATGATGAAATAATGAGCGGATTAACTTATATTATATGCCTGGCGGCACTGATTTTTGGATTTGGTGCTTCTTATCTGCTATGGCAGATTGCACTTAAAAACAAGAGCCGTAAGATCATCAGCGAAGCAGAAACTGAAGCTGAGGTGATTAAGAAAGAAAAAATTCTTCAGGCCAAAGAGAGGTTTTTACAACTAAAGGCCGAACATGAAAAGGTCATAAATGAGAAGAACAGCAAGATCGGTCAGGCCGAAAGCCGGATAAAGCAAAAAGAGCTTACACTGTCACAGAAGCTCGAGGAGACTCAGCGAAAAAAGAATGAAGCTGATTCAATACGTGATAATCTTAATTCCCAGCTTGAGCTTCTTGAAAAGAAAAGTGATGAACTGGCAAAGCTCCACCGCCAGCAGGTTGATCAGCTTGAAGCCATCTCAGGCTTATCGGCCGATGATGCAAAAAACCACCTTATCGAATCTCTGAAAGAGGAGGCTAAGACCGGAGCAATGTCCTACATAAATGAGATACTGGACGAAGCTAAAATGACTGCCAATAAGGAGGCAAAAAGAATTGTGCTCCAGACCATACAGAGAGTAGCAGCTGAGAACGCCATTGAAAATGCTGTTACCGTTTTCCATATTGAATCGGATGAAATGAAAGGGAGGATTATTGGACGTGAAGGCCGTAATATCAGAGCTCTTGAAGCAGCAACAGGAGTTGAAATAATAGTTGATGATACCCCTGAGGCGATAGTTCTTTCTGCTTTCGACCCCATACGCAGGGAAGTAGCCCGTCTTGCACTTCATCAGCTTGTCACCGACGGAAGGATCCACCCTGCCAGGATTGAGGAAATTGTCGACAAAACCAGAAAACAGGTCGAAGAAGAAATTCTTGAAGTTGGTAAAAGAACTACCATCGACCTTGGAATCCACGGGTTGCATCCTGAACTTATACGGCTGATAGGGAAAATGAAATACAGGTCATCTTATGGCCAAAACCTTCTGATGCATTCAAGGGAGGTTGCCAACCTGGCATCGATAATGGCGGCAGAGCTCGGCCTGAATCCAAAACTTGCCAAAAGAGCCGGATTATTGCATGATATTGGAAAGGTGCCCGATGATGAACCGGAACTTCCGCATGCAATCCTCGGAATGAAAATGGCTGAAAAATATAAAGAAAAACCCGAAATTTGCAATGCCATAGGTTCGCATCATGATGAAACCGAGATGACAACACTTATCGCGCCAATAGTCCAGGTTTGTGACGCTATTTCCGGCGCACGCCCCGGTGCAAGGCGCGAAGTTGTTGAATCATATATTAAAAGACTCAAGGAACTTGAATCTCTTGCTTTGCAGTATCCCGGAGTAACAAAAACATATGCAATCCAGGCCGGAAGAGAACTGAGGGTAATAGTGGGGGCTGAAAAAGTCAACGACAAAGAAGCTGAAAACCTGTCATTCGAGATAGCAAGAAAGATCCAGAATGAAATGACCTATCCCGGACAGATAAAAATTACAGTTATCCGCGAGACGAGAGCAGTCAACTATGCAAAATAGTCTTACCTTTAGTCTGGATACCAAATCTTCAAGATAATAATGCCTAAAATAAAGCTACTGAATATAGTAGGTGCCCGGCCTCAGATTATAAAATCATCAGCTATAAGCAGAGCAATCCGTTTGAATTTCTCTGACCAGATTGCAGAGCTGACACTTCATACAGGTCAGCACTATGACAAAGAGATGTCAGATGTGTTTTTTGACGAGCTTGAAATTCACAAACCCGATTTCAATCTTGGAGTAGGATCTGCTCATCACGGACGCCAGACAGCTTCAATGATAACAGGAATAGAAGAAGTCCTTATCAATGAGAAACCTGACGGAATTCTTCTTTACGGAGACACTAACTCAACCCTTGCAGGTGCTATTGCCGCTGCAAAGCTTCATTTCCCTGTCATACATATTGAAGCAGGGCTGAGGTCATTTAATAAATCAATGCCTGAGGAACTCAACAGGATAATGAGTGACCATTCTTCAACACTGCTGTTTGCACCTACCCATGCCGCATTCAAAAACCTTATTAATGAGGGGTTCAGGCCCGAAAACAGTCCGCCATACACTATTGACAATCCAAAGATCTATTATACCGGGGATATCATGTATGATAACTCACTGTTCTTTGCCGAACTGGCTGAAAGGAAGAAAGGAGATATACTCGAATCAATGTCTCTGGAAAGAAATAAATTCGTGCTTGCCACAATTCACAGGGATATAAATACAGATGACACCGGAAGGCTGGAGGCTATACTTTCAACGCTGAAATGCCTGGCTGAAGAATACCAGATCCCTTTCGTGATGCCATTTCATCCGCGTACCATGAACTCCCTGAAATCAGGCCTGAGCAGTCTGCTAAATGACCTTAGAAATTCAGACTACATAAAAATAACTCCACCGGTTTCATATCTGGCAATGACTCTCCTGGAAAAAACATGCAGCATGATCATTACTGATTCGGGAGGGGTTCAGAAAGAATCACACTTTTTCAAAAAGCCCAGCATTGTTCTGAGGAAAGAGACTGAATGGATTGAACTGGTTGCAAATGGCACAGTAAGGCTGGTAGATGCAAACCCCGAGCTGATCCGGAATGCATTTGCTGGATATATTCAGTCGGGTCAAAGCCTTGAGTATCCCGCTTTCTACGGTGATGGCAGAACTTCTGAATTCATTCTGAAAGAGATCCTTCTGCTTTTTGAAAAGTGATTTCTCCGGATTTATGAGAAATATTCATTTCTGAAATCCGTTTCTTTACTATAATTTTTAATATGAATCGAAAAGTAAGCGGCCGGAAAGTCCTCATTACAGGAGGTGCTGGTTTTATTGGCTCAAATCTTGTTGAATCGATGCTTAATTCAGGCAATTATGTTGTCTGCCTCGATAATTTTTCGACTGGGAAGCGTGAAAACCTTAGCGGGTTCATTAATAATCCTGATTTCAGGCTGATTGAAGGCGACATCAGAAATTACACTGATTGTGTAAAGTCAGTTCAGGGAATTGATTTTGTATTTCACCAGGCTGCGCTGGGTTCAGTTCCGAGGTCAATAAAGGATCCGGTTACATCGACAGATGTCAATATAGGCGGCTTTGTAAAAATGCTGTTTGCTTCAAAGGAAGCAAATGTAAAAAGGTTTATTTATGCAGCCAGCTCGTCAACTTATGGCGATCATCCTGATCTTCCAAAGGTCGAAGACAAGATCGGGAAACCGATGTCACCCTACGGGATAACCAAATATGTCGATGAGCTTTTTGCAGAAAATTTCGCCGGCACCTATAATATTGATGTTATAGGTCTTCGCTACTTTAANGTATTCGGACGGCGCCAGGATCCCCAGGGAGCTTATGCCGCAGTGATACCTTTGTTTGTAAAAAACCTGATGAATCATGAATCTCCCGTAATTAACGGCGACGGTACTTATTCGCGGGATTTTACTTATATAGATAATGTTTTGCAGGCAAATCATCTTGCAGCACTTGCCGAAGATAATTCAGCAGTTAACCAGATTTACAACGTGGCCCATGGCGAAAGAACAAATCTGAATGAATTGTTTGAAATGATTAAGCAACTGATTGGTGCTTTTGACAGGGATGCCCTGGATATAAAACCTGTTTACGGACAAAACAGGGCAGGAGATATACCACATTCACTGGCTTCTGTTGATAAGGCAAAAAGATTNCTGGGCTACAATCCAACCCATACTGTGCGCGAAGGAATGTCAGAGGCAATAAAATGGTACAGAGACAATTTGTAACAATTGTTACAATTCTGAATTTTAAATTATCCCCATCACTTTTTTAGCAAGATCCATAATGATTGGTTTATAATCATTAATGAATTCCCCGGTAACCCGGTTGCCGATTACAACACAAATTGTAAGTGCCTTATGACCAAGTAAACCCGACAATCCATAAATAGCAGAGCTCTCCATCTCATAATTTGATATTGTTCTGCCTCTGAATGAGAACTCTGCAAGCTTATTATTTATTTCGTTGTCGAAAGTATCAAGACGAAGCCGCCTTCCCTGGGGCGCATAAAAGCCGGGAGCTGAAACTGTTATTCCTTTAATGAAATTCTCATTCCGGAAAAGTGCTATAAGGTCCTTATTTGCATTAACTGCATACGGGAAAGACAGAGTGTCAGGCCATTCGAGATATTCAGCCAGCACCGAAGTAAGCACGTTATCAAGAAGCCAGTCGTACCCTTCATAAAAATGGATGAGGCCATCAAATCCTATTGCAGTTTCAGCCATGACAAATGATCCGGCAGGTACATCACTTCTTATTCCTCCTGAAGTTCCAAGTCTTACAAATGTCAGGGATACCGGGTCAGCTTTAACAATTCCTGTTGAAAGGTCAATATTGGCAAGAGCATCAAGCTCATTAATCAGAATGTCAATATTATCGGTCCCGATACCTGATGAGATTATCGTAATTTCATTACCCTCATAGCTTCCTGTAACTGTTCTGAATTCCCTGTTCTCTTTTCTTACTCTGATGTCGCTCAAAAGAGAGGAGAGCATTTCTACTCTTCCGGGATCCCCGACTATTAATATTTTATCGGAGATATCTTCAGGGAGCAGATTCAGATGAAATATGCTTCCATCCTTGTTTGTTATCAGTTCTGTCTTTTTTTCCATACCCAAATATTAACAGCAAATATAGAGTAATTGGGATTCAAGTCTTACAGGTAGTACTCCATGATTCTTCCGGAAATAAGAAGAAGAGAAATTTCAGCAAGCTTAGCCTGGTATTCAACGGAAAGCAGACTTTCACGGGCATCGAGAAGACTCTTCTGGACCTCCCGGAGATCAATTCCCGAAAGACTTCCCAGCTTGTATCTTTCCATTGCAATATCCAGGTTTTCAGTAGCTGTCTGCAGGTTCTGGTTTTCAAGGGTAATAAGCCGGAGGTAGTTGCTGTAGGCGCTGTAAAGGGTTATAAGATCAGCCCTTACACCCTGTTCGATCTCGAGATATTTAAGCTCTTTGTTTTTCACATCAATCGAAGAGTTCCGGATGCTCCTCCTCTGGTTCAACCCATCAAAAATATTCACACCCATGGTAAGGCCATAGCTCAAACCATTAGTAAGCTGATTCTTTGTATTGCTTGCAGAGAAGGTATTGATTGAATAATTATAGCCTGATGTTGCGTTTAGATAAGGATAACTGCGTGATACAATAAGTTTATAATCGTATTCCGATATCGTTTTGTTCTTTGCCGCAATAAGGAGACTTGTATTTTTTGCCAGAGTCTCTTCAAGAAGTTTCTCAAATAAGAGTTCCGGATTTACGATAATTGAGGTGTCAGTTGTAGTNAACTTCTGGCCAAGATCCTCAAGCGCCAGCATTTCATTCAGACGTATCTGGGCTGCCCTGACTACTTCGAACTGCCGCGACAGTCTCGAACTATCGGCATTGAGATAGACACGCGACTGTAAAACCTGTAGTTTTGAACTTGAGCCCAACAGGTAACGATCTTCATCAATCCGTAATCGTTCCTTTGACAGTACCACCGCATATTGCAGGTTTTTTAATAGCATTGTCTGCTCAATATAATTATAATATCCCGAAATAATGTCAGCTACCAGGTTCTCAACAGCGAGCTGGGTGTTAAGCTCACCGATTTGCTTTAGTTCACCCAGCTTTTTATA
>JGI20214J51650_10001218_pt1 | contig 16382 bp, 16 predicted proteins | sample WetSurMetagenome_FD_51650 | JGI IMG/M metagenome (IMG submission 51650) | reverse complement strand
GATTGAATTGAAAGGTGCCAAAGCAAGCCTCTACGACCCTATATCAAAGATGGGACCACAGGAGTGGCGAATAGTGAAAACCAACCTAAACGATGCAGTAGAGGGCACAGACTGTATTGTAATCTTGACTGGGCAGGAACAATTCAAAAACTTGAACATCAAAAAACTAAAAGCCCTAATGAAGAATCCTTCAGTAATCGTGGATTTGATAGGTATTTTTGAACCAAAAAAGGTTGAAGCAGAAGGCTTCATATACTGTGGGTTAGGTAGAGGAACTGATAAGAATTGAAAAAACTTGGCGTTGCAGTAATTGGAACTGGACAATGGGGAAAAAACCACGCAAGAGTCTACAAAGAACTTCCCTCAACTGAACTCGTTGCTGTATGTGATGTTAATACTGAAAGAGCCAAAGCTATGGCAGCCCAGTACGGCGCAAAAGCCTACTCTGATAGCACCCAAATGTTAAAGGACAAATCTATTGAAGCCGTAAACGTCTGCACTTGGTCAACGATTCTGGCGCACGAAGCAATGAATGCACTAAATGCGGGAAAACATGTTTTAGTGGAGAAGCCCATGGCAACCACTCCCCAGCAAGCAGAGGATTTGGTGCAAACTGCCAAAAACCAGGGATTGCATTTAACAGTGGGCTTTCTGATGCGTTTTATCCCTGGTTTGCAGATGATTCGTGAATCGGTTGAGAACAAGGAAATCGGAGAATTAGTTTGTGCAACTGCCAAGCGGGTTTCCCAGTGGCCAGAACGAATAGGGGATGTTGGCGTCGTTAAGGATACTGCTATTCATGATATTGATGTTATGCGGTTCATTTCCGGTGAAGATCCGATTTCGGTTTATGCAAAGATGGGAAGCATGAGAATTAAAAAATTTGAAGATTACGCTCATATAATGCTTACTTATGCGGATGGCAAGAGCGCCTTCATTGAATCCAACTGGCTAACACCCTATAAGACCCGCACTTTAACTGTTACAGGAAGCGACGCCATTATGCGTTTAGATTATATTACTCAGGACATGTGGATTGAACAACAAACTCAATCTGTACAGCCACGCTATCCATTCCAAGAACCTCTTAAAGCAGAACTACAACACTTTGTAGATTGTATAGTGGAAAAGAAAAAACCTATCGTAACAGGAGAAGATGGAGTAAGAGCCCTAACAGTTGCTACAGCAGCACTAGAGTCTTCAGCAAAAAACAAAGCAATAGAATTAAAAAAGTAAAAAATTATTTTAGGTTGAAGGGTTTACCTTCAGAAACTATTTGCGGGGGCGCTTTTTCCTTCCATTTCTTTAGAAAAGGCAAGTCATCGTCCGCTTTGCGTAGTTCGTCGGGAAGCATCTCGGGGATTTCATCGCGAATTGGGTACCAGCGTAGACATTTGGGGCAAACGATTAAGCCTTCCACTATTTCGTCTTTTTCTTCAAAGACATGAAGTTGAAGAGGATGGTACTTGTCAATTGGGCAAGCAAGGATCTCCATTAATTTACGTTTCATCGGATTCCACGAAGTAGAATAGGTGAGGTTTCAGTTATTAAAACTTGTTTGGCAACGAATTTACTTGTATGTCTAACACCGTTTGGTACCAGTTTGGACCCGTTGGACGCATCACACGCGAATTAACGACCACGTAACTTATACCTAAATTATCAAGTTTTTTGGTAACAATCAACTTTGTCTTCGCGATAGGATTTTCTTTTCCGGGAGCATGCTGGAAATCATAGTAATGAATCATGCCGCCTGATGGTTTTAGCGCCAAAAGTGCATATGGCAAATATTCAAGGGCTTTCTCAGGGAGGGGCATTAACACGCGGTCTGCTAGGCCGCCTAATTGAGCTGAAATTATGTCTTTTGAGTCACCCAATATTGGAAAGACGCTACCTTGAACTTTGTTGATTTTAACATTTTTCTCCATGCAGTCTACAGCGGTTGGGTTAACATCTATTGAATAAACTTTGACGAGGCTTATGGTTTTTGCGATGAGAATGCTAAAGCAGCCCACGCCAGCAAACATGTTGACCACAGTTTCGTTGCTCTTAACTAGGCTGGCTATGCGCTTATGTTCATATGAAAGTCTGGGCGAAAAATAGGTCTTTTCTAAATCGATCACATAAATGCACCCAGNTTCCTTATGAATTGTGTTTGTTTTGTCTTCACCTGCCAACAGATTTAATTCTCTAACTCTGAAATCTCCGGTGATTTGAGTTACGGGCGTGAGGACGGTTTTTATGTTTCGGTGAATAGCCATTATTTTTTTTGCAACCTTCTCTGCGTTGGCAATGTTGCTGGACGGTATTTTGATTATTGCAATGTCACCTATTATGTCAAAAGAATTGTAAACCTTACTCAAAGTTTCTGCGGGAAGAGTTTCTGAAAGCTTGTCGCGAAGCCGTTTTCTCAACTATTCATCCTCATTATCAGCAAGTATTGGAAATGTTTAAAAGTAAAATGCTTTTCTTTGTAGACAGGCGTTCTTTATGGAAAAATCAGGAATTGTTTATGAATGCATGAGATGTGGTTCAAGAGTACCTTCTGAAGAGCTAGAGCTACGTGGCGGAGAAACCAAATGCATCATCTGTGGATACAGGATTTTGAAGAAGGTTAAACCACCAGTAGTGAAACGGGTTAAATCGAAATAGAAAATGGAAACTCGTGTCTTTACACGAGCAATTTTTGTTTTAGTCTTAATTTTAAAAGAAGTCCTGGTCTCCAAGTTTGCGTAAAGCTTTCCCTTTAAGTTTCACTGAATCATCGAAGAAGTCGTCGACATCTTTCTCAACGGTCTTGCGTTTGATGGTCTCACCGCAAATTCCGCCAGGCAACATGCGCCTTTTCATGCACATTGAATATGTACATTTTGCGACGTTGCATTGCTCTTCGGTTTCCCTGCACCAAACAGAATCCCGTCTGTAGAAAACAGAGTTTTTTGCGCATTTAAAAGATTGACATGCTGGAGAACAAGCTTTTGATTGAGCCAACAGATACACCTCAATTGTCAAATCAAAATATTGTGTTTTGTACTGACCCTTAGTTTTCCATTATTGATTTGGAAGCCATATAAACTTTTTTCTATAAAAGGGAGAAATTTAGGTTGCAGATACACGTTTAACTCTTCGCCTGTAGATCTCAACGATGGCAAACAGCACAATAATTATTAGAATTACGAGAATTGTCAAGAATGCGCTTGTCTGAATCAAAATCGGCCCGAGAGCCACGTATTTGTCGATTTTTATTTGAACAGTGGTTGGTTGATTAATTGTTGCTGTTATTGCTTGGGAAGCCTCTTGTGTTCCTGAAACTTGTGCGATTATTTGCATGTTGCCACCGATGATATTGTTAAAGGTAGCTTTTCCGTTGTTTTGAGTAACGGATGAGGTATGTACTGGCCCATTTAACGTTACATCAGCATTCGAAATTGGAGCCCCAAAGAAGTCAACAACATCAACCGAAAGTTGAATACCGTACAATGTACAGTGGATTTGCTGTTGGCTACTGCTAAAGATATTCACGTTTGTTTCATTGATAAGAGTATTATCTTTGAAGACTCGGGCGCGATACATTCCGAATGTCGCTTGGGTTGTAGCAGTACCGTTGCTGTTGGTTGAAGCAGAATAAAACAGACCATTTGATAACTCTACCAATTCGATACGTGCATTGGGAATTGGCTCTTGGTTAGAACCTAGAATATGTATGGACAAGGTTTCGCTTGGGCAAATTATGAATACTTGGGCAGTTGCTTGAGTTGGCAGGTTGCTAACCGTGTTGTTGCCTGAATTAAAAATCTGATTGTAAATCGAGGCATCTATGATGTAGGTTGCTCCAGCAAAACCTGAGGTTATTGTATAGCTTCCTGAAGAATCGGTTTGACCCGTAGCGCTTCCAGTTTTTGTTCCTGCACTGCTTTGGTAATGATAAGCTATGTTCAGGTCAACGAAAGGCATAGCGATTCCGTTAGTGTTTTTTACCGTTATCTTTATGTTAGTTAGCTGACAGTTTAAGATAAAAGTTGCATCTCCACTGACCGTGATGTTTTCTCCTCCAACGTTAACTGCATTCCAGAAAGCNGTAAGAACGTTTGTGCCAGATTCAAGCTTAAAGTTTGCAACCCCATTTGAATCGCTCGTTGTATTGTATGCAGTTTTAGTTGATGCATCTATAGCCGAAATTGCAATTCCTCCAACGGCTTGTCCCGCCAAATTGTTGGTTTGGACCTTAATGGAGTATCCAGGAACCATGAAGGTTTGTGTATCAGGTATTGATTTTTGTGTGATTTGAGGCGTTATTTTGATTGTGTAGTCGCCGACGTCGGCGTTGGCTGAAACGACCCAGTTTGTGCTGATTACTCCGTCTGCTGTGGCCGATACAGGAGCTGTGTAGATAGCTGTCCCTGATTTAACGTTCGTTACGGTGAGGGTTGCAGCCTCGTTAGCTTGGTAAGCTGTGGCTCGAACGTTTACTGTTTGACCTCTGTGCGGGGTTGTTGAATCGATGAAGTTTACTGCAAACGTATTCTGAGCTAAGGTCTGCGATTGGTTAAAGTAGACGGTGTAGGTTCCCGCGTAATCAGTGAGTGAACCGCTTGGTAGGAAACTGCTGTCGGGAAAAGTAATCTGGGCACTCGCAGTTCCCAGTTCGTTGGGGTTTCCTAAAAATACTGACTTTGTGTAAACTGTGCTAAGCGGACTTGGAAGAGCAACACCGACATTTGCGCTGTAAGAAGTGCCCAATTTGCCTCCCGAAACAGTGACGTTCAACACTACGTTGCTGCCTTCCTGTATTGATGAAGGAACCGCGTTAATCCCATATTTTGTTGTTACAGTGAACTGCTTAGTTGAGTTGATGTTTATAGCAACATCTCGAAGAATTAGTGCATAAGGTCCACTTAGAAGTTGGGGAACAATAAAGTTCGTTTCAACGTANTAACCTTGAGATTTTCCGCTTGCGACAAGTGTTCTACCCACAAAAAGCTGGTATGAGCCATTAGAAGTATAGAGAGTTCCTATAACGTTAACCGTTGACCCAACCGGACCGGTTGCTTCACTAGGCGTAATTTGAAGCAGATTTACACCAAGGTTTGTGTTCTGTGCATAAACTTCAAGAGGAGCAACGACTGCAGAAAACACCATGACGAATAGGATGGTAACTATGATAATTTTCTTATTCAAACTACTTGCTCTCCTAAATAGGTAGCCAACTTTGCTTGATGCTCATGATTTAACATAGGGATTATTTTAAACTTTACCTTTCAAACACAAAACACAAAGATTAGCCAGATTAAAACAGCTTGAACAGGTATTACATACTGAAAACCACTTATGGACAGAGGGATTTTTAAAAGACGCTTTTTCTAATGTTAAAGAACTCGGTGTAAACTTTGGAGAATAAGCCTGCCTCGCCACTTTTGGGTGCTCTCAAGAAACAAAAGTACCATTTAATTGGAAGTCACTCGGGGGTTAAAAGGTGCAAGTGGCTTTACGAGTCCATAGTCAACGGTAGAGTATGTTACAAACAGAAGTTTTACGGTATCCAATCCCACCGCTGCATCCAGATGACGCCATCCCTCTACTCTTGCACGCAACAGTGCTTGTTTTGCTGGAGGGCACAGAGTGGGGATTTGGAGGTTACATGGGACGAAATGAAAAATCCCAGCAAGGATACACCTGAAGAAATTGTTGAAGGCTGTTTTAGAGCCCAGGAAAAGATTTTGACAGGTTATAAAGGCAACGAAAAAGCAGATTGGCGCAAACTCCAAGAGGCACAAAGACCCAAACAAGTTGCTATAAGCTTAACTGGTGAACCAACCCTCTACGAACCGCTAGGTGAACTCATACATACCTTTCATCAGAAGGGGTTAACCACTTTTCTTGTCTCAAACGGCACCTTGCCCTCGAAGCTTTCGAAACTAAGTCAAGAACCCACCCAACTCTACATTTCCTTGTGTTCCCCAAACGAAGAAGTTTACAAGAGAGTGTGCCGACCGCTGTTCCCTAGGGCATGGGTAAAAGTGAACGAAACGCTAGGTTTATTGCAGAGTTTCAGTTGCCCCACCGTGGTTCGAATGACAATGGTAAAACAACATAACATGACCGCTGTAGGCGAATACGCTAAACTTATTGAGAAAGCAAATCCTACCTACATTGAAGTCAAAGCTTACATGCACATTGGCTTTTCCAACTTGCGCTTAGGCTTTGACCGCATGCCAATGCATGGAGAAGTCAAAGATTTCGCTGCTCAATTGGCTGAAAGAACAGGGTACAATATTATTAATGAAGCGCCTGAGAGCCGAGTGGTTTTGCTGAGTCGGTTAAAGAAGGCGCGTCAGTTTTCTGCTNACTAATGGGTGTTCTGACAGCTTTGGGGTTGGATAAACTTAAATACCCAATTTTTTTGCTTACACTTTAACTGTTAAATCAAGCGGTTACATGCTTATGGTAAGCGAAGGAAAAGGAAGGTTATTTCGGCGAAAAGACGGCAAATACCTCGTCTACTTACCCAAGGACTTGGCAGAAGACAGCATGTTCCCATTTAAGGGTGGAGACACGATTTTTGTTAAGGTAAGCTTCGCTTTGGGCGACAGTAAGCTACTGGTTGAGAAATGGGAAGACGCCCCGAGGCCTTAAGCTTCAGTTTAAGAAATTGAAATAAACGACCAGACCAATCACTCCTAGCGGGTGCAGTTTTGTCCTCCCTAGAAACAGTTATTCAAATCGTAAAAAATGAGCTTATGCAGAAAAACAAGATTCGCGAGGATACGCATGAGAGCATGCGCAAAGCCACTAGCCTCTCCAAACAGGCAATATTGCTTATTCATCAAAAACGTTTCGACGACGCAACAGAAATGGTTGCCAGCGCCAAAGAAAAAATCGGAAACCTGCAGGAACAAGCCAAACAATACCCAGAGATTATTTACGGCGGCATGCTTAGCGCAGCATTCCAAGAGTACTCGGAAGCCAACATTTTCTTGATTCTAGTTAAGGAAGAGCGGTTTGTCATGCCAGACGAGATTAACGTGCCCTCGGTCGATTACGTACTAGGCTTAGCCGACGTCATTGGCGAATACAGGCGTTTAGCATTGGATAACCTCCGTGAAGGCGAAATTGAAAAAGGCGAAAAATGCCTCCAAATCATGGACGACATCTTCATTCAGCTCTTGGCATTAGATGAAGCATACATGCTTGTTCCAGGACTCAGGCACAAATCAGACATCGCTAGAAGAATCATCGAATCTACCCGAGGCGACATCACGNTGGAAGTTCGCAGAAAATCGCTTGAGGACCAACTGAAAAGGTTTGACCCAGTAAAAAGCGCAGCCAAACGTAAGCCCACAAAGAGCAAACTTTAAAGTTGCCCAAACTTTCAAAGAACTTCTCAGTAAAAAAAGCCCACCAAACACGTGTCTGCATATCAAAAAGGCTGATCTTGGAAGACCGGTTACCTCAAAAAATCAGCAAAGTCGGCGGCGTGGACGTTTCTTACGTAGGCACAGTTGGCATAGGGGCGGTAACGGTTTTAGATTACGATTCTTTGGAATGTCTAGAAGCCCAGGTAGTTACCTGCGAAGTTAAAATGCCCTACATTCCAACCCTGCTATCGTTTAGGGAAATTCCACCTGCGATGGCATCAATCAAAAAGTTGAATCGACAACCCGACGTTTTTTTGGTTGATGCTCAAGGATTGGCGCATCCCTATAGGTGCGGGTTCGCAAGTCACCTTGGCTTGGCGTTGGGGAAACCGACTGTTGGCGCAGCAAAGAGCAGACTGACGGGCATGCCTATTGAGAAACACGGAAGGACTTTGCTGGTTGACAAGCAAGAAGTCATCGGCGAAGTAGTCACGACAAAGCCCGGCAGCAAACCCATCTATGTCAGCATCGGGCACATGATTTCCCTTGAAACAGCGGTAGAAATCGTTAGGCACTGCTCGAAGGGCAGAATCCCCGAGCCGCTACTGCAAGCCCATAACTTAGCCACAAAAAAGCACAATCAAATGGCAAGCGAAAGCAAAGTAAATAACTAAACGCGGCGTAATTTACCTGATTGTGAATTGGATGACTGAAGAAATATCNTTCGCTGAATTCCAAAAGTTAGATCTGCGTATAGGAAAAATCATTGAAGCAACCCAAGTTCCTGAGTCGAAAAAATTAATCAAAATTCTGGTTGATTTTGGCTCGGAAAAGCGTCAGGCGGTTGCTGGCTTACTCAAGTACTACAAACCTGAAGAGTTGGTGGGCAAAAAATGCGTTTTTCTCCTGAACCTTCAAAGGCGCATGCTGGCAGGGATAGAATCGCAATGTATGGTTTTAGCTGCCGAAGACGAAGCAGGCAACGTTGTGGTTTTGCAGCCTGAAAAGGACATTGTTGAAGGAAGCAAAATCGGTTAATCACGCCCAGATTTCGTTTTAATTGCTATGGAAAGATAAAAGAGCAATTAGAACAACTATTCTATAATCATTTGGAAGGTTAACTTATGGCCATTAATGAAGAAGCTCTTATGTGGGTCGAGAAGTACCGCCCCAAAACCCTCGACGAGGTCGTGGGCTTAAAAGACATAGTTGAAAGCCTAAAAGCGTTCATGAAGAACCCAAAGACAATGCCGCACTTGATGCTTGCAGGCATTCCGGGCACGGGAAAAACAACCATAGCCCTCGCCATAGCTCACGAATTGTATGGTTCAAACTGGAGAAACTTCACCCTTGAACTCAACGCCTCGGACGAAAGAGGCATTGACACAGTGCGTGACCGCATCAAGGATTTCTCGCGGTACAGCCGCTCGGGCTTTGGCGAAATCCCCTTTGCATTGATTATCCTCGACGAATGCGACCAGATGACGGGTCCTGCCCAGACCGCTTTGAGACGCATCATGGAAACCAGCTCACGCACGTCTAGGTTCATCCTGATCTGCAACCAATCGAGCAAAATCATCGAGCCAATCCAGAGTCGCTGTGCCATCTTCCGCTTCTCAAGGTTGGACAAGCAAGCCATGAAAGAGCAGCTACAATGCATAGCCAAAAAAGAAAACATCACCCTCCAGCCTGAAGCCGCCGATAGAATCGTGGATTACTCCGAAGGTGACCTGAGGCACGCAATAAACGCATTACAGACGGCTTCGGCGTACAAGCCGGACTGCGTGGATGAAAAAACGGTTTCGATGGTCATCGGCGAAGCCAGCCCCATGCAGGTCCAAAAAATGATCCGCAAAGCATTGTACGGCGACTTCATAGAAGCACGGAAAACCATGTATGAAATAATGGGATCATTTGGCTTCTCAGGTAATGAAATCATCCGTCAGGTGCAAAGGGAAATCTTCAAGATGTCCGATTTAACGCCCGAGCAGAAAGCGGAAATATCCAACATCATCGGCGAATACGACTACCGCCTGACGCAGGGCGCTAACAGCGACATCCAGCTAAGCGCGCTCCTTGCTCAGTTTGCAAAGTTTGGGAAACACGTAGAGGAAACTTATGCTGCGAAATGATCTTTTATGGGTTGAAAAGTACCGCCCAAAAAAGATAGAGGACATCGTCGGTAACGAAGAAGCTAAAGCATCCTTCGTTGAATGGCTTAAGAGCAAACGCAAAAGCAAGAAAGCAGTGCTTCTCTATGGACCACCCGGCGTGGGAAAAACCGCATTGGCAAACGCCGCAGCACGGGAGTTCGGCTTCACCATAATCGAGATGAACGCGAGCGACACTCGTTCGGAAAAAGCGATTAACGCAGTTGCTAAACCCGCTACGTCGTATGTTGCTTTGGATAATTTTTCAGGTCAAAGCCAAGGCAAGGGTAAGGGAAACATTTTGTTCCTCGACGAAGTTGACGGCATCGCTGGCAACGAAGATCGCGGCGGCGTAGGCTCAATCATCAAAATCGTCGATGAAGCACGCACTCCAATAATAATGGCAGCCAACGACCCTGACGTGGAAAAACTGCGTCCGCTAAAAAAAGTGTGCCTTCTCATACGTTTCCAGCAGATACGAATCCCGTTGGTTATTTCACTTTTGCAGAGAATCTGTCTGCTGGAGCATGTGGAAGCGGAGTTTGAGGCGCTTGAGAGAATTGCCGAAAACAGNCGTGGAGACATCCGCTCAGCAATAAATGACCTTCAGAGCCTAAGCGAAGGAACCCACACGTTAACCCTCCGGGATACTGTGCTGTTGAGTTCAAGAAACAAGGATGTCAGTATGGATGACACATTGCGAGGATACTTTGCGGCAAAATCCATCGCTGAAGTATCTAGCCTGCTCAGCTACTCGAGCATTGACTACGATGATTTTCTGCTCTCTGTAAGCGACAACCTTCCAAAACGCTACACAGATCCAGCGGAGCTTGCAATGGCATACGATTTTGTTTCTCAAGCCGATGTTTTCCGAGGCAGAATTGGCACAGAAAACTGGCACCTTTTGAAGTACTTCTTCAACAGCCTCTCACAAGCCGCCGCGGTAAACCCTGAATCCAGCAGACCCTTCACGTTCATTTCGCCGCCAATCCGCATCATCACGTTGTTCTGGACTAAAGGCAAAAGAACCATGCTCGACGGCATGTGCGGCAAAATAGGAGCACAATGTCATGTGTCCCACGCGAAGGCAAAGCGCGATTTTATTCCTTTCGTAAAGATGTTTTTGCAGAAACCAAACGCCTCTTCATTCGCTGAATACTTCAAGTTTACGCCTGAAGAAGTTGACTTTCTAGTTAAAATGAACAGGTTCTGAAAATTATTGGTGATTTTGAATAAGAAGTCGTTTAAGCTTCCGCGGGTTGAAAAAGATAAATTCATGGCTCTGATAAACGCAGGTTTGAGCTACAACCGCGAGGCTGGCGTTTACTCCATTAAAAACTGCAACGATATCGAGAACCTCATGGATACAATCAGCGATATACTTGGCGCGGAAGTGGTTTTTCTTCAAACCTGCAACCGCTGCGGCAAAGACTTTGCGTGCGGCGACTGCAAATACGACGTATTATGCACCACCAAGAATTTGCCGTTTGGCTGTGTTTGCCCNCAATGCCTGCAGGGCAAAAAAAATTTTAAAGAGTACTTTGAAAAATTCTAATCCTGCCAAATATATACTGTAATTGCTGTAAACAATTCTTTTTTACTGATATAAATATTATTATGCTACTTATTAGCCCTAAAACGTATCTTTCAATAACNTCAATACCCAATTAAGCGGTCTACTTTCGATAAATATGAGAAGGTAGGTCACCTATAGCAACAGAAGATTGTTTGTATACGAAAGCATCACCCAAACTACGCAAAAACAGTTGACGGCAACTCTTATCTAGCCTTTCTGGATTAGGTTTTGTTGATGAAGGCTTGTTTATGTCTGAAGAACACACACCCTTAACCGTTGCACTTTCACAGCTAAAATTAGCTTCTAAAAAGCTTAGCTTGGATTCAGGCATGCACAAAATGCTCAGCCAACCCAAACGTTCAATCTCTGTCAGCATCGATATCCGCATGGACAACGGGGTTGTTGGCGTATTTAACGGTATGCGGGTGCAGCATTGGGATGCACGTGGACCATTCAAGGGCGGAATCCGCTATTACCCAAACATAACACTAGAAGAAGTAACTTCGCTTGCTATGCTGATGACGTGGAAATGCGCCATCTCCAATATACCCTTCGGAGGAGCCAAAGGAGGCATATGCGTGGACACAAAAAAACACAGCCAACATGAGCTGGAACGTTTAACTCGAAGGTACGTCAGCTTAATCTCAGAATACCTTGGTCCACACATGGATATTCCGGCTCCAGACATGTACACTGACGCACAAACTATGGCTTGGATAATGGACACTTACAGCCAACTTAAAGGTTACAGAATACCCGAAAGCGCCACGGGCAAACCAGTTGAGATTGGCGGTTCATGGGGGAGAACTGAAGCCACAGGCAGAGGAGTTATTCATTGTGTGAAGCAAGCTTCAGAAAATAATGGGTTAAAATTAAAGGGCGCTTCAGTAGTAATTCAGGGCTTTGGCAATGTTGGATACCACGCGGCTGTGGCAGCACAAGAAATCGGATGCAAAATAGTTGCGGTTAGCGATTCCACGGGCGGTATTTTCTGGCCAGACGGCTTGAACGCCCCTGATGTCTTGGCGCACAAAGAACAAACCCAAAGCGTCCAAGGCTATAAAGGCTGCAGGAACATAACCAATGATGAACTACTGGAGCTNAAATGCGACATTTTGATTCCTGCGGCACTGCAAAATCAGATTACACAAAAGAATGCTGACAAAATCAAAGCAAAAATGGTTGCTGAAGGCGCAAATGGACCAACCACTCCTGAGGCTGACAAGATTTTGTATGAGAAAGAAATCTGCCTCATCCCCGATATACTCGCTAACAGCGGTGGCGTAATAGTAAGCTATTTTGAATGGGTTCAAAACCTCACACGGGAACAGTGGCCACTAGAAGTTGTCAATAAAAAGCTTGAAGAGAAAATGACTAAAGCCTTCAACGATGTTGAGGCGATTGTGGAAAAGGAAGAGAGTGATATGCGTACAGGAGCATTGATGTTGGGCGTGGGGCGAGTGGCGAATGCAATCAAGGTACTAGGACTATGGCCATAACTGTGAACAACCAGCTTGGTCAACAACTACTAGAATACACCCAGAAGACCCAGACAAAAAAACAATAAGGGATAAACCTGTTGGGTGCTGGGACAAAGTGCTTTGAGCTATTTTCTGTGTTGAGTTATTAAATGATTGTTATCTGATGTTTTATACTGATTTTCAATCTTTGCCAAAAGCTGGGTGAAGGGGGTTTTACCAACATTTTCTCAACTAAAAGAAATAACGCTTTATTGTTGCTTATTGATATGCAAGAGAAGAAGAAGATGGGANATTTTGGGACACTTTGGGACATTTGCAGACACAACCTGCAACCAATCCAAGCCCTAAATCGAGAAAGCAACTCAAAATAAGCTTATCTAAAAATTTTGCACCGAGTCTTCTTCTTCTTTTGCACACTTTTCAGAAAATACAGCTTGAATCAGCCAGCAATTTGCCAATTGCTTATGCAATTTCCTTATTTAATTTCTGCTAACAAAGGCAGGTTGACAGAATTATTAGGTAAAAAGAGGAAGAAAGTCACTGTGCTCTTCTAAAAACTTTTTTTATGTAATCTCCATGCCACAAGAATTAACCCAAAATAGTTTTGCCCCAATATCACCTGTTGGAAGATATTTTTATAGCAACATTCAAACATCAACTACCAACAGAAAACAAGAATTCAAAAGCAAAAAACGCCGTAAACTTCTTTTCTAAACAGTTCAACACCTCTAAATTTCTAGTGCAAACGCTTAAAGGCAATCTTAGCATATCTGTTGAATCCCGCAAAGAACAAATTGAGTTGAGAGGGAATAGGGATTGGCAGCGAAAATATGCACGTTGGACTTTTGCTATGAGAACTCGCTAGTTAAGATTGTAGCGAACCGCAATTGCCCAGAAATTAAGCTTGCAGGCTTAACCGTTGGTCCTTTCGATGAAGGAAACGAATACGAAGTTTATTTCTGGGTTGCAAAAGAACTTGCAGCCGCGGGTATGGTGCATTTTAGAGAAGACGACATCTTGGACGCTACCAAACTCTTCAAGGTGCAGTGGAAAGAAGGCGTGCAGATTCCAGGGCAAATATCCGAGTTGGCGGGCGATTTCTACCCTAAACTTCGCAGGTTTATTGCTGAGCTAAAAGATCAAGCCCAAAAACAATCCGAAAAATATCAAGAATATGACCGCGCAAGACAATTAGCACGTGACATCGTAAACTCACGACTAAAAAAAATAGTCGCAATATCAGCGGCTCCAGCTCAAAGCGACCAGGTACTTAAAAAATTCACAAGCGAAGAAAGACTTGTCTATGAGCAACTTGTCAAAATAATTTCTGAATGGAAAACTAAAATTTTAGAAAACGCTGGAGAAAAGTAAGATGGCTAAACTTGAGACCATAGATCCGCAACAGCGTTTTCAAGAATTCTTCAAAAAAGAAAAGTACCGCCAACGAATCGCCCAATTAGCCATATCGGGTAAAGGCTCATTATCAATCGATTTTGAAGAGCTTTATGGTTTTGATCAGGCACTTGCAGAACTACTACTCAATAAACCTGAAGAGTACCTGCAGCATGCTGGCAAAGGAGCCTATGAACAACTCCGCATTGAAGACGCAGAATACGCTGAAAAAATAGAAAAAGTAATTGTTAGAATCATAAAACTTCTTGGAAAAGAAGTTCTTCGAAAGCTCGGCTCACGACAAATGAGCAAGCTAGTAATGATTGAAGGAATTGTGGTGCGAGCCACTCCTGTGAGACCGATGGTTCAGCTTGGAGCTTTCAAATGCAAACGTTGCGGAACCGTGAACCAAGTTGAACAAACGGGACAGTTTTTGAAGGCACCAACTGTCTGCGTTGCGCCAGATTGTGGTCGAGATGGACCATTTGAGTTTAGTCAAGAAGAATCAACATTCATAGATTCACAAGACCTAAGGTTACAAGAAAAACCCGAAGATCTACCACCAGGACAACTACCGCGTGTATTAGCAGTAAAACTTGTTGGCGACGAAATAGTCGATGTTGCAAGACCTGGAGACCATGTTTCCATCGTCGGAACAGTACGTGCTTTTGCACCATCACTTATGGGAATGGGAAAACTTCGAACATTCATACTTCAACTTGACGCTAACTCTATTGAGGTCTTGGGCAAAGAACCAGAAACATCACCCCCTACGCCTGAAGAAGAAGCTAAAATGATAGAGTTATCTAAAGATCCCTTGGTACACCGCAAAATCATGACCTCCATCGCACCCTCAATCTTCGGCCTAGAACACATTAAAGAAGCCATTATGTACCTACTCTTTGGCGGAGTTTCCAAAAGCCTGCCAGACGTGAACGTAAGGGGCGAAATGAACGCGCTTCTAATCGGTGACCCAGGAACAGCAAAATCACAGTTGCTCCAATACGTCGCAAGAATAGCTCCACGTGGGCTTTATACTTCAGGCAGAGGCACAACCGCCGCTGGTCTAACAGCAGCAGTAGTGCGCGAGAAAGGAGGAAGTATGAGTCTAGAAGCAGGAGCGCTTGTCCTTGCTGACAAGGGAATAGCGTGCATCGACGAAATGGACAAAATGCGCCCCGAAGACCGCGTTGCAATCCACGAAGCCATGGAACAACACACGGTTTCGGTAGCAAAGGGTGGCATCGTCGCCACATTGAATGCTCGAACCGCGGTCCTTGCAGCCGCTAACCCATCATTGGGCAGATATGAACCCAACCGAACCGTTGCAGAAAACATTTCCCTGCCAGTAACTATCCTTTCCCGTTTCGACCTAATTTTTGTACTTCGAGATGTTCCAAACAAAGAATCGGATAGCAAAATGTCACGACACATTTTGGAGATTCATAGAAGAGGAATAAGCCCAGTAGAAGCCCAAGTTGATGCTGAACTTTTGCGGAAATATGTCAGTTTCTCCAAGAGTATAAAGCCGGAACTGAGTATGGATGCATTGAATCGCCTCAGCGACTTTTACTTAGCTATGCGTTCAGCAAGCGAAACCGAAGGCTCACCCGTAGCAATTACGGCGCGTCAACTGGAATCGCTTGTTCGTGTTGCAGAGGCTAGGGCACGTGTCGCCCTGCGGAAGGAAGTTACTGCTGCAGATGCAGATGCCGCTATAGCAATTATGAAACGGTCCTTAGAAGAAGTCGGAATCGACTTGTCATCATACAAAGTTGACATTGATTTGATTATGACTGGCAGATCCAAGAGTATTCGTGATAAATTATCTGTGGTGCTTTCAACTTTAATGGATATGGAGAAAGTAACAGGCATTGTGGAGAAAGATGCATTAGTTAATGAGTTGGAAACCAAGCACAAGATTCCAAGAGGCGAAATCGAACGCATGTTAGGGCAACTCCTCCGGGAAGGAACAATTTATGAGCCTAGGGAAGGATGTCTAAAGAAAACATAGTCGGAATTTGAAGGTATTAAGACTGTCGTGGTTGTTTCGGGCAAGTAAAGAAAAATCGCCGTCTATGTCACCCTTTGATGAACGGGACAGCAACCGAAAAAACGGTTAAGGCAATAAAGAAAGGTTTTGCTTAAGAAATATACGTTGTTTTCTTGTCGTCTTGTTTTTTTGTCTCTTCAGCTTGCATCGCACGTTTCTCTTCAATCTGTTGCAACCGTGTAACCATCGTTTCTGCTTTTGCAATCTCATCATTTAAACTAGAGAGGTCAAGATCAAAACTGAAAGTTGACCTTAACACTTCCAAAACGCTCTTGGCTGCAAGCGGATCTGGCAAATAACCCCGAGTCTCACCAAGCAGGCAAAGGGCAGCTATTTTCTTGAATTTCGCCAACCCGAGTATTAATCCAGCAGTGC
>JGI20214J51650_10001216_pt1 | contig 16405 bp, 10 predicted proteins | sample WetSurMetagenome_FD_51650 | JGI IMG/M metagenome (IMG submission 51650) | reverse complement strand
ACCCCCATGGCCTGAGCCATCCATTTCAAAGAGCTAAACTGTTACGAAATTCGGGTTTTTTCGTGAAGCCTCGGATCGGCACCGCCAAACTCAAATATCTCTCCCCTTCTCTGAACATGAGCTTCTTATCCACCATCATGCCCAGAAAGGGGAGAATTTTTTCCTGCCCAAACTTCGGAAAGCGCTCCACGATCTCTGACAGGGAGCGGTTTTTTTCGCAAAAAAGGTAAACCTGTCTGGAAGACCCTAGCAGCCGATGAGTCATGTCGTCTGCAGTCGGGCGACGCTCTCGGATGATCAGGAACGTTCCGCCATCGTGATAAGAAAGAATGGGTTCTTTGTTTGAAGCGTTGTGGAGATTGTCATAAGTGGCTTTCCAGGACTTCAAGACCCTGGTCACCTCAGCCCACAGGCGTTCTTGCTTTTTCATGTCGTTCTCATACCCCTGAAGCATGAGGTGGAGCTGTGAGAGAATCTCCCTCGGAAAGAGATAAGAGTAAAAGGGGTGATTGAATACTTTTCGAATGCCGAAGGCCTCAGGGTGATACCACACCGGGCTCCCATAGCCGAGCCAGAAGGGGGCCGCCTTCAGAGGCCTGAAAGCGACGGCGAAACGCAAGGTGTTTAACGTCTCTTCCACATCCCTGTCGTCGCTTCCCGGGAAATGAGTGATCAGGTTGGAGGTGAGGTCCGGGACGTTCCGGGCTTCACAGTTCTTCATGATCTCCAGATTCTGGATCGCGGTTGTCCCCTTGTTCAGTTTTCTGAGGAGCCGCGTGCTCAAGGCTTCAACTCCCACCTGGATTTNGGCCACGCCGGCCGCTCCCATGGCGAGCAGCTCATCAAGAGAAGTGGTGGCTCGAATCTCGGCAAAGATACGAAAGTCCTTGCCAAGCGTTGCCAGGGCTTCAAAAAGCGATTGGAGATTCTTTGGCGGCAGGAGATTGTCCACAAACGAGACCGAGAGAAGCTCGAAGCGATCAGTCATAGAGTCGATCTCTCGGACCACTTTAAGAAGGGATTTGGATCGGTATCCTTTCCATTGAAGATTCAAGTTGCAGAAGGCACATCCTTTGGCCTGCTGGGGGATCCTCTTTTTACCCCACCAGCAACCGCGGGACATCTCAATGGGGAGCTTGGGGAGAAAACGCTTTGCCTCTGAAAGGGATTTTAAGCTTTCGAAGTAATCGGTGTAATCCGGGGCCGGCAGGTGATCCAGCCGGGCGACCTGACTGAAATCCTCGGCAGAGCCGGTGCTCCGAGTGAGCAACCCGGGAACGGAAGCGCCTGTTTGTTCCCCCTCACCCTTCCCCTCTCCCCCTGCTAGGGGGAGAGGGCGGGGTGAGGGGGTGCCGTCCACTGTAAAGCCCTTTGTAGTGTTCGCATCGGATTCAGAGGCCAAGCTTTTCACGAGCCGGAGAAGAGGGATTTCTCCTTCTCCGTTCACCACGAAATCAATTTCAGGGAAAGCTTTGAGAAGGCTCTCTCCCATGCGGCCGGCACAAGACGACCCTCCCACCACGATTCTTGAATGAGGCGAGGCTTTTCTTATTTGCCTCAGGAAATACAGAGAACTGGTCAGCTGACCGTAGCAGATGGAGAAGCCGATGAGCGGGTAACTCGACCAGTGCACGGAACTCAGGATCCGTTCGGATACTTCTTTGAGGGATCGGCACACGTTTTTGAAGCCGGGCTTTGGGCTGAGATCCCTGGCCTGGGTTTTCCAGAAGCTCCGGATGACCTTTTCTCGTTCAGGATAAAGAAGAGCCGCATAGCAGGCATCGGATAGCCAAGACCTTTCTGAAATAAACCTGTAAAGATCATAGCCGACCGCGTCCGCCACGTGCAGATAAAGGTGATGAGCGTCCACCTTGAGAGCAGGGAGTTCTCTCTGAAGATAGGCCTTAAGGGTGCCGAGCTGAATGGAGGGCCGGTTGAACAAAGGCCATGGCGTTGAGAGGAGGGCGACTCTGCGGATCACGGATCAGCCTAGATCAATCAGGATACAGCCAGAGACAAGACCTTGTATCCCCGGCTAGACAGGAACCCTGCAATGTCATCAGGGAGTCTCAGATGACTGGCAAACACGTTCTGGCCATGGTTGTCTCTGAAAACGATCCCGGGAATGGTGAGCTTGAAATTTTTCGAATCTGCTTTGCCGACTGTGGTGAAGGGATGAAGTTTGGAGTCGAATTTGACTCCGATGAAGTCCAGGGTTCTGGAGACAATCCGCGCCGGATCCTCTTCGTTCGCCAGAGAAAGAACCGAGACTTTGTACTCTTTCAGCAGGGGCACGATGTCCGGGCCAATGCCCTTGAAGTCAATGATGGAATCCTTCCCGTCCACATAAAGAAAGAAATCCGCCTTGATCATGAGGCTGACCCCGCTTTTCTGACCCTGAATGACCGGCATTTCCACATCTCGTGTAAAGGTTTGCCCGGTCAGGGTTANAACACTTTCGATGACGGCTGCCTTGTCNTTGCCCGCAAAAAGAACATCGGACCTTGCAGCGGGGGCGGCGGGTCCAGGGGCGTTCTGCTGGGAGGGCGGGTACTCGATGGATNTCACGCCGAGGTTGGTGAGAAAGTTCGTAAGTTCCGGCGGAATCCTGGAGCCTGATTTGTCCGCGAGGTTGATGAGAAGGGTTCGGCTCCTGTCCTCGGAAGTCTGGATGATCCAGTCTGCGCTGACCTGGAGCGTGAAGTCCCCACGCATTTCGAGCGGTTCTCCCTGCTTATATACTTTGTAGTACTCACAGACGGCGAGAATTTTGTTCAGCGCGTTCCTGAGGTCTTCATCCCCCTTGAGGTGGACGACCCTGTAGTTGTCCCAGTTTGCCACGATGACCTGGGCCATCTTTTCAGGCAGTTCACGGTGAAGGTCAACGATCACCCGCTGGCCATTGCCAAGGCTCAGGATGGGAAAGGCTTCTGCCTTGAGGTTGAGCTGTCCGCCGGCCTTCAGCGGAATAAAGTGCTCGCCCGTGCTGATCCATTCTTCTCCCAGAAGTGCGAAAAACTCCGTGAGCTGCTGACTCAAGGCAGGCGGCCCTTTGGGTTGCTCAGGCGGGGGGGAAGGGGCTGTAGGAGAAGCCTGAGCGGTTTCCACAGGCCGGGACGGCTTTTCACGCTTGACCGGCATCCTGACAACCTGAGGCGTGTAAACGGGGAGCCTGACGACCTGGCCCGGATAGATGCGGTNCAGATTCTCGATGTCCGGGTTGAGTCTGCCNAGAANCTGAAGATAGGCNTCATTGATTTGCTCATCCCTCAGGCTGTAGCGGCCCTTCACCACTTTGATCAGGCTGTCGCCCTGCTGCACCGTGTAGTTTTCGAGCTTCAGGTCCTTGAGCTGTTCCAGGGGGATGACGGTCTCTTCCCCTTTCTGAGCAACCACCGGAAGACCCTTGACCGGGGCGATGGTGAGAGGNATGACGATCTTGTCGCCGGGATAGATCACATCGAGGTTCGAAAAGGAGTTGTTCAGTTTCCTGAGAGCGGCCAGGAGCTCGGGAAGATTCTTCTTTTCCAAGAGGCCCCTTTCTCTCAGAAGCTGCCAGAGGTGATCTCCTTTTTTCACCGTGTACGTTTCGGTGACGACTTTCTTGCCCTCTAAACTGAAGGACTCCTTTTTCTCCACTACNCGAATCTCTTGTTCNGTGTCGGTTTCAGGCTCCGCTGTCTGGGTCAGGGANATGGAGTAGGTGTCTTCATCCTTTTCCTGGGCCAAGCTCCCAACNCAGGGGCAGAGGGCGAGGAGCAAGACCAGNAAGAGCAGAAAAAGGAAACGTTTTGGAGAATGTCTCATACTTATCTCTAATTTAGAATAAGTTGACATATTTTATATACATCATCTCAATTTGTCAATTTTGTTCTAATTTGATTTAACCTTCCTACAAGATATTGGCGTTTTTCCTTCGTCTACATACACCCTGTAGTATTTATTCTTTACAAGGGCCTTGTCATCTGATAAGTATCTATAAATTGATGAACTCCTAAAAAGTCGTCCTCATGGTCACTCCCGCAAACCCGCCTGAGGCGGGCAGGCGCGGGAGTCCAGAAGGTCTTAGCAATACTGGATTCCCGCCTCCGCGGGAATGACAGAAAAGACCGTTGTCGGACTTTCTGCGAGGGTATCATAAATTATTTATCNGAAAATGAACACGGGCTTTGGAGGTTTCCATGAAGATCAAAAGAGTCTCCATGCTTGGCTTTAAGTCCTTTGTGGACAAATTGGAGATCGCTTTCCCACTTGGGCTGAGTGCCATTGTAGGCCCCAACGGATGCGGCAAAAGCAACATCGTCGATGCGATCCGGTGGGCCATGGGTGAGCAGAGCGCCAGGCTGCTCAGNGGCCGGCAGATGGAAGATGTGATCTTCAACGGNACCTTGGACCACAAACCCCTGGGCATGGCNGAGGTCTCNATCCTCTTCGAAAACGGGGACGGGTCTTTCCCCCCCCAGTTCTCCCATGCCGCCGAACTTGCCGTGACCCGAAGGCTTTTCCGTTCCGGTGAAAGCGAGTATCTGATCAACAATGTGCCCTGCCGGCTTAGAGACATCCAGGAGATTTTCATGGACACCGGCCTGGGAAACAGAGCCTACTCGATCATCGGGCAGGGCCAGATCACCACGATTATCGAACAGAAGCCCGAAGAAACCAGGGCCATGATCGAAGAAGCCGCAGGCATCACCAAGTATAAAAAGAAGGTCGATGAATCTCAGAGGAAAATCGAAGCCACCCAGGCGAACCTGCAGCGAGTGGAGGACATCCTCGGAGAAGTGGAAAAGCAGATGAGATCCCTCAAACGGCAATCTGCTAAGGCGAAGCGGTTCAAAGCCATCGGCCAGGAGATCCAGCGCCTTGAGCTGATCTTGAACGCTCACGCCTACGAGGAGATGAAAAACGAATCCAGCGAGAGAATGAAATCCGCAGAGGCGCTGGTGCAGGAGGAGATCGGCCGGTCTGCGGAGTATTCCAGGGTCCAGGCAAAGATCGAATCCATGAACCTGGAGCTGGAAGAAAAAGACAGGGAGATCGCGTCGCTGCGGGAGGCTCACCTGAGGGCCAAGGAAAGGGTAAACAAAAAAGAAGCCATGGTAGAGGCCATGGCCGCGGAAAAAAGAATGCAGACGGAAATGGAGAGACGCCTGGAAAAGGACAAAGAAGATCTCTCCAGGCGAATGGGAGAGCTGGAGAAGGAAAGAGCTCTTCTTCTCGAGAAAATCGAGGAGGTGAAAGCAAAAGCGACTTCCATAGAGGAAGAGATATCGCTCGTGGAGACGAGGGCGAAAAACCGCCAGGATTTTCTGAAGGAGATCAGGGAGGTTTTCGAGGAGGCGAGGGCCAGGGTTCAATCCGGAATGTCCAAGGAAGCCAGCCTGGTTCAGGAGTCCGGCTTTCTGGCACGGCGAATCGGAGAAATTACGGACAGCCGCATGAGACTCGAGAAGGAAAGGCAGGAGGTGAAGGCCAAGATGGAGACCCTCCTCCACGCCGCTGAGAGAAAGCGCGAACTGCGCGACGCTCTTGTTGAGAAACTCAGGGCGATCGAGACGGATGTGTCCGGTGAGGAGCAGAGGTGCCATGATCTGGAACAGATTCGAAGGCACCTGGAGTCTGATCTCAAAGATGCGGAAACCGCCTTGAGCGTTGACGAGTCGCGCCTCGCCAGCCTTCGGTCCCTTCTGGACAACTTCGAAGGGTACAAGGTGGGCGTGCGGACCATCATGAAGGCTGAGGATCTGGAAGCCAAACGGGAAGGCCGGATCAAGGGGCTTGTCGCAGACGTGATCCAGACAGACCCCAAGTATGAACAGGCTCTGGAAGCGGTCTTGGGAGACAAGCTCCAGTACATCCTCGTCGAAAGACTGAGAGACGGCCAGCAGGCCGTGGAATACCTCAAGGTCCGAGCCAAGGGCAAAGGCAGTTTTNTGCCTGTGGCGGATCTCAACGGAAACGGGGACCTTGGAAGCTCAAACGGGTTTCCCCTCTTGCGGGAGCTTGTGAAAACGCCGGATCCCTACAAATCGGTGGTGGATGTCCTTCTGGGGAATGCCGCTCTTGTGGACAATCTGAGCCAAGCGCTCTCTGCCTGGGTGGAGCACGGGAAGAGCCAGTGCCTCGTGACCCTTGAAGGCGACATGGTGGACAGGAGCGGGATCCTCACCGGTGGAAAGCAGGCTCAGAGCTTCAGCGGAATCCTGGCAAGAAAGCGGGAGATGAAAGAGCTCGAAGCGGCTGTGGTCGGTCATGGGAAAAAGATTGAAGAGAGCAGGGGGAAACTGGAAGAGGCGCTTCGCGAGAAGGAAGAACGAGAGAGCATCCTTGCGACCTTGAAGGAGGAGAAGCTGGACAGCCAGGACAAGGTGAATGAGCTGGACAAGGCCAATTTCCAGCTGAGCCACGAACTGGATCAATCGGAAAGACTCTCGCAGCGTATTTCCGATGAACTCGACCAGAGGGATAAAGAACAAAACCGGCACAAGGAGACGTTGACCCGCGTCGAATCAGAACTGATCGCCTGCAAGGAAAAGAGAGCGTCGGAAGAAGCTTTCTTTCAAGAGAAAGAAGTCGAACTTCGAGAGAGCGAAGAGGAGTTCGAGAGATTTCGAAACGAGCTGGCAAGGCTCAGGATGAATCACAGCCTTTCCAAGGAGGAACAAAGGGGTTTTNCCCGCGAGGTCGAACGGATCGATGACTTTGTAGGTGAAGCGCAAGAGACCTTCAGGAGAATCGAAGGGGACATTGTCGCGGCCCGTGAAAGCCAGGAGGAGTGCGTTAAACAGGAGGAGTCCTTCCGTGACGAGCTCAAAGGGCTCTACGCTCAGCTGGGTCAGGCTGAAGAGGCCGTGAACGCGGCAGACCTGGACCGGAGCCAATTTAAGAATCTGATCCGGGAAGAGGAAAGAAAAGCGGAGTTCGTGCGCGGGGAGGTGGAGGCGCTCAAAGAGAAGATCCACACGGCTAAACTGGAGCAGTCGGAGATCGGCTACAAGATGGACGGGCTGGTCGAGATGACCAGGGAGAAATACGCCCTTCACTTGCCGGACATTTACCAGGAGTACTTGGGTGGGGAGATGTCCGAGGCGGAAGTCCGCGAGAAGCTGGAGCATCAGAAGAAACTGAAGGGAAGGCTTGGAGAAGTGAATCTGACGGCCATCCAAGAACACGAGGCGCTCAAAGAGCGATACACCTTCATCACCACCCAGAGACAGGATCTTCTCGACTCTATTGCTTCTCTCCAGGAAGCGATTCGGAAGATCAACAAGACCTGCCTCGAGCGATTCATGCAGACTTTCCAGCTCGTGGACGAAAAACTCAAGACCGTCTTCCCGATCCTTTTCAACGGCGGAACGGCCAACCTCAAACTGGTGGATGATTCGACGCCGCTTGAAAGCGGGGTGCTGGTGGAAGTGCAGCCTCCGGGCAAGAAGCTGAGCCACATGGCCCTGCTCTCGGGCGGTGAAAAAGCGCTGGTCGCCATGGCGCTCATCTTTGCCATTTACCTGATCAAACCCAGTCCGTTCCTTATGCTCGACGAGGTGGATGCGCCTTTGGATGAGGCGAACATCGATCGTTTCAATGATCTGCTGAGGGAAATCCGGAAGTACTCCCAGATCATTCTGGTGACCCACAACCGCAGGTCCATGGAAATTGTGGACAGACTCTACGGGGTCACCATGGAGAGACAGGGAGTATCCAAAATTGTGACGGTGAGCCTCGAGGGGTTCCAGGTCCATTAGGAAGGGTGCAGGGCGCAAGGCGCACGGTGCACGGAAAAATCAGAGAGCGCCGAGCCGGGCTTCAAGCCCTGCTTTGGATGCTTACCCCACTGCCAGTCCCGCTTCGGCGGGACTGCGCGTTTCTGTTGCCCGTCTTTTTCTCTTGCCTCCCCCTGTCGAATATGTTCCATTTCTTAGCTTTGATGGCTTCCTAAAAAGGCGAAACAACTTATTTTCTGTCATTCCGGCCCGCCTGAGGCGGATAAACTCCAACCGGAATCCATGAATGCCAAGAACTTCTGGACCCCGGCGACCCTGCCCCGGCGAAAGCCGGGGGCCGGGGTGACGGCTTTGAAGGACTTTTTGCGAGACCGTCAACTTCGGGAAGGTCGAATATGTTTGGATTTTTCAAGAAGAAAGAAAAAGAGGAGCAGAAAGAAAGCAAGAGCCTGATTGCCAGACTGAGGGAAGGGCTCACCAAGACAAGGTCCGGGTTTACCGGCCGACTGGATCAGCTCCTTTTCGGAAAAAAGGAAATCAGTGAGGATCTGCTGGAAGATCTGGAGGAAGTCCTTTTCACGTCGGACCTGGGGGTCGTCACGACCCAGGAACTGATTCGCCTTGTCCAGGAAGGTGTGGCGAGAAAAGAGTTGGATCAACCCGAGAAACTGAGGGCCGCCCTGAAGGAGCATATCCGNACTTTTCTGGATGTTCCGGATATTGCGCAGAGAACACCCAATGCCGGAGAGCCCCACGTGATCATGATGATCGGGGTCAACGGTGTGGGCAAGACCACGACCATTGGAAAGCTGGGACACCAGCTCAAAGGCCAGGGGAACTCCGTGATGTTCGTGGCTGCCGACACGTTCCGAGCCGCAGCGGTGGAACAGTTGGAGATCTGGGCGCAGCGAGTGGGCGCAGATCTGGTCAAGCAAAGGCCGGGGGCGGATCCCTCTGCCGTTGTTTTTGATGCCCTTGCCTCCGCTCTTTCAAAGCAAATAGACGTGGTCATTATCGACACTGCGGGCCGCCTTCACACCAAGATCAATCTGATGGAAGAGTTGGAGAAAATTCATCGCGTAGCCGGGCGAAAACTCCCNGGAGCCCCGCACGATGTCTGGCTGGTCCTCGATGCCACCACAGGGCAGAACGCGATCGCTCAGGCCGAGCTCTTTCACAAGGCCATNGGAGTGACCGGCATTGTGCTCACCAAGCTGGATGGGACGGCAAAAGGAGGGATTGTGGTGGGAATCTCCCATCAACTGAAGATCCCCATCAAGTTTATCGGTATCGGGGAGACCTTGGACGATCTTCGTCCCTTTGATGCCTCTGAATTTGTAGAGGCTATCTTCGGGTAATCCACCGACCTGGAAAACAGATGACAGTTTGGCTTTTTGAAATAGTTACAGGAAAAGGCCACGGGGGTCTCCCTCAAAACAGAAAAAAAAGGAACATGGCCTAAAGCTGGATACTGCGCTGTGGCTTCTTCGTTATTCTGTTTTGAGGGAGAGCCCCGTGGCCTCAGCCATCAATTTCATAAAGCTATACTGTCACGAAAACACAAAAACAGTGAAGGGGTTCAGTGAGACCCCTTCACTGTTTAAAGCGAGACGGACTGAGGCTCAACTGACAGGCAGGCTGAGCTTATTCCGAAGGAAGACGACGCGGTTTTTGGCCTTCAATGGTTCGCGAGAAGGTCCAGACTTCGTAGACTTTCTTCCCGTCCACCTCTTTGGGCATTGCCTCTAACTCCGCCCTTGAACCCGCATAAGGCTCCATCTTCTTGGCAATGGCGTTCCTCAGAATGGGGAAGGTCCCCTTGTCGGTCTGGATGCTGACGGATGAGAACTTTCCGCTCGCATCCGGCTGCGCCGCCTTCACGATCAGGGCGTTTTTGATTTTTTCCGACTTAGGCTTGCTCTTCTCCTGGGCAACGGCGGGCAACGCAAGGGCCAGAGCGACAACAAAAACCACGAGGCACACAAAGAAATTTCGCTTCATTTTTCCAACCTCCTTGCAATTTGTTTTCAAACGTCGAACTAACTCAAAAAAGCTGGCATGAATTTTTTCTTTTTCCTGAAAACGGTCAGATCTTGGAAATGTCTCCATCAGGCTCCTGCTAAACAGTGCAATTCTCATGCCTTTGAGTGCAGGGTTAAAAGGGTGGAACAGGCATCTGGGGGAAACTGCAAAGGGAGTCTTTTTTGATGGAGGCCAACGGGGGAATTCGCATATGTCTGCCCAAGGTTCAGGGAGGTTCCTGGGAGGTAATATTCTGAAATCGCTATAAAATACAAAAGGTCGCTTTGTGCTGTCTGTGAGGCAACTCCGTCGGGAAAAGANAGAGGCCTCAGTTCTCTGCCAATGGGTGCCGCCGGATTTTCGCCGCGCTCAGTGGAAATTAGCAGTGCCAGTGTCCTCTCCAAGTTGACACTGCCCTTAAGACGCTGGATGACTCTCTTTCGGCTCAACCGAGAACGCTTTTTACCGTGTCAGCGATCTTGCTGCAATGTTTCAGGGTGATCTCTTCGGTAGGCCCCTCTACCATGACGCGGCACAGATGCTCTGTGCCTGAGTAGCGCACCAACACCCGTCCTTGCTCGCCGAGGTCCTTTTCCGCTTGCGCGATCACCCCTGTGATTTCAGGGATTGTCGATAGGTCAGGTTTGCTTTTCACTTCCACGTTGATCAGCTTTTGTGGGTAGAGTTCCATCCATCCGGCCAGTTCGGAAACAGGCTTATCAGTTCGAACCATGGCACCGATCAGCTGCAGGGCTGCGAGGATGCCGTCCCCGGTCGTGTGGTGATCGAGAAAGATCATGTGCCCCGAGTCCTCACCTCCCAGGATTCCGCCCAGCCGCCGCATCTCTTCGAGCACATGGCGGTCGCCCACTTTAGACGCATGGTGGTGGAACCCGTGTCTCTTGCACGCCATCCGGAGTCCCAGGTTGCTCATGACCGTAGTCACGAGCAGATTGTTCTTGAGTGAGCCTAGATCCTTCATCACTTTGGCGCAAATGACGAGGATTTGATCCCCGGTGAGCCTCTGCCCTTTCTCATCCACTGCGATCAGTCGATCGCCGTCGCCGTCAAACGCGAGTCCGATGCGGGCCCCTGCGGTCACCACCTCTTTTTCCAGATCCAGCGTGTGTTGGGAGCCGCAGCGGTCATTGATGTTTATGCCGTCCGGATGGTTGTGGAGGACATGGACCATGGCGCCCATCTCACTGAACACATCGGGTGCAACCTTGTAAGTGGCTCCATTGGCCGTATCCAGGACGATTTTCAATCCTTTCATGGAGAGGTCGCGGGGGAAAGCGCTTTTCAGGAAGTCGATGTATTGTCTTTCTGCGTCTCCGATGGGGATGGGACGGCCAAGATTTCCGGATGCAGGGCGTTTGGTTTTCAGGTCTTGGTCGAGGACGAGCCCTTCGATGGTTTCTTCGTCAGTGTCCGAAAGCTTGAAGCCGTCACCTGAAAAAATCTTGATTCCATTGTCCTGGTAAGGATTGTGGGAAGCAGAGATCACGATGCCGGCGCCCGCATGTGCCCTTTTGGTCATAAAGGCGATGCCCGGCGTGGGCAGAACCCCGACCAAGAGCGGGGCAGCTCCCATGGACATGATTCCGGCAGCGAGGGCACTCTCCAGCATGGGGCCGGAAATGCGGGTGTCTCTGCCGATGACGACTTGGGCATGGGGGTTCCGGTTTCTCAGGACACAAGCGAGCGCCTGACCCACGGAAAAGACAAAAGCCCCGTCCATGGGATACTGATTCGCTTCCCCTCGAATACCGTCGGTGCCAAAGAGTTTAGGCCTATGCACAGATTCACTATCTCCTGAAGAGCTTCAACGCCGGTAACAATGCGGTCGCCTGCTGACACAAGTCGGCAACCATCTGTTGGAGCCAGTCCGTGCCCATCTTGATGGTGTGATCAGGCAGGCTCTTGATCGCTTCGATATAACCGCTGTCTCCGTTCCTCCCGTGCGCGCGGAAACTGNTCAGGAAAGTTTCCTTCCTTTCCATCGTCTTGGGGGGCACCACTGGGTCCAAAAACAGTTCGCAGAGAGCCGTGATCTTTTCATGAAATTCCTTTTTGCGCTCTGCAGAAGCACTGCCNGGNTTATCTCTTGTCATGGACTCAGGCATCTTTGCGGCCATGAGCTTCAGCCGGGTGAGTCGCTCGGCTTTGGCCATGGCAAGCTTTTCAAGAGCGCCCTGGTAGATCCATTCTCCTAAATTCTGCCTGCGAAAGAACTCCTGGCGAACCTGATTGTACCATTCCTCAAGGGCAAGGAGGTTTGCGAGGTAGAGGACATTGCTCGAGACCAGCCGAGAAAGACCGGAGTACTGATTGGGAGTGAATCGGGTGACGGACCCTGTATAGGACTTGCCGATGACGAGTTTGTTCTCCTCGGTGACATCGTTTCGCAAAATGGTGCCTGCCGCGATAACGTTCCCGTATCCCACTCTTAGAGGCCCGACCATGCCGCCTTGGCCTCCAAGAAAAACCGGACGCTCTCTGAGCATGATTCCGCGGGGCACATCACCGATGAGAGAAGGGGTTGTCTTGTCCCCGTCCGGTGTAAAATTGAAGTGAATGTAGGAACTGCCCACTTCGCTGTGGTCCTTGCGCCCTGTGCCGCCGGCCATCAGACAATCGCAGAAATTGATGAGACTTCCCATCGTGACAAAAGGGAACAGAATGGTCTGTTTCAGTCCGACGCAGTGGGCACCGCTCGCTTCTTCCTCCAGCAGACATCCCTCGCGAACTTGGGCACCCAGGCCCATGCTGGCTTTTTCCAGGAACGCCGACTCTTTGAAAAAGCCTCCCTTGAGTTCCACGCCGGGGCCGAGCTGGCAGTTCTCTAAGGTCACGGGGGCTTCAGAGCCGATTTGAGCGCCTTCGGACAGGACCGTCTTGCTTCCGTAGATTCTGCACCCTGGGTAGATTCTCACTCCCCTGCCGGATATCCGGTCCACCTTGATTTCTTCGCCCACGTCCAGGGTGAGGGGGTTCGGGATATCCACGCCTTTCCGGATGAGCTCAACGATTTTTTGGGACGATCTCGGTTTGAGTTCCATAGGATTCTTAAAAAGAGGACATTCAACGCCGGAAATAGGGATCGGCTTTTCATTACCTCAATCCCTGAGTTCTGCAATTCGCCAATGCCCTTTTTCAGGAGGATAAGGGAAGGCCCTCTCTTTGTCAAGAAACTGCCGGGCGTAGCCGAGCTCACCCTTGCACGCCGTCTGTCCATAGAAAGCCCTTTTTTCTTGACAGGCAGGGTTTCATGTATAATCTATAGCATCACAGTATAGAATAAAGCCCATCAATCGAAGTAACAGTACAGACCGGCAGTAGGCGGTCTCTCACATCTTGCAAATAGAAAAACAAGACANGCGTTCACATTTCATCNCTTCAAAGGGCCCCTCAAAATGTCNTTCTCCCAATTGGGTCATGGTGCATGGNCNCTTTGAGTCGGGTTGCAGGGCTGAAAGCTCAGCTCCAGGAGCAACGGCCTCTGAAAGGCTTTATCGAGAATGGGCTCCTTGGCGTCACCCGCCTTCGCAAGAAGCCACGGGCTCCTGCCCGTGGAGGAATGTGGCTGTCCTCCGAAGCATTGGCGAAGGAGGAGGTAGCTTCGGGGGTTACGCCGCCCTGGAGGTGCAACGGGTCCTGCCCGTGGGGCTCCACTGCGCGGGCGCCGGAGGCGTCGTGGATCGATTTGAAACAGCTTTTTGGATAAACAAAAGAGGAGGGTTTTCGGGCATGAAGAACATTGTGATTTTGGGGTCAGGTTCGGGCGGAACCATGGTTGCCACGCTGCTCAGGCGGCAGCTGGACGAAAAGGAGTGGAAGATCACGATTATTGATCGGGACTGGCAGCATCACTATCAGCCCGGCTGGCTCTTCATTCCATTCGGCATTTATTCGGCGGCGGACTGCGTCAAACCCAAAAGCGATTTCATCCCCAAAGGGGTGGATCTCGTCCTGGACGAGGTCACAGGCATCGATGCCAAACAGCGCGTCATCAAAGCAAAACAGGGAGTCTACAACTATGACTGGCTGGTCGTTGCTACGGGATGCCGGATCATGCCCGATGAAATTGACGGCATGATGGAAGACTGGCACAACAACATCCATGACTATTACACTCTTGAAGGGGCGGTCGCCCTTCACAAGAAATTGAAGTACTTTGACAAAGGCAAGGTGGTGCTGAATATCGCCGAGCTGCCGTTCAAATGCCCTGTGGCTCCTCTGGAGTTCATCTACATGGCGGACTGGTTTTTCACCGTCAATGGGGTGAGGAAGGATATTGAAATCGAGCTGGTCACCCCGCTGGCCGGGGCCTTCACCAAACCCATGGCCTCGAAGGCTTTCTCCCACATCGCAGAGCAAAAGAACATCAAGATCACGCCCAATTTCGACATCGCTCAGGTCAACGTGAGCAAAAGGACGATTGAATCCCACAAGGGAGAGGAAGTGGCCTATGATCTGCTGGTTTCTATTCCTCCCAATTTCGGATCCCAAGTGGTCATTGACTCAGGCATTGGCGACCCGCTTGGATACGTGAACACGGATCATTTCACTCTCAAAGCCAAAGACTTCGACAACATCTATGTGATCGGAGATGCCACGAACGTGCCCACTTCCAAAGCCGGCTCTGTGGCGCACTACGAATCAGCCACCGTGGTCGAAAACATCATTCGGGAAATCGACGGCCACGCCCCCAGAGCCACCTTCGACGGCCATTCCACCTGTTTCATTGTCACCGGTTATGAAAAGGCAGTTCTCATTGACTTTAACTACAAGGTGGAGCCGCTTCCCGGAAAATTTCCCTTCCCGGGGCTGGGACCGTGCGATCTGCTCGGTGAAAGCTACTTCAACTACTGGGGCAAGATGATGTTCAAGTGGGTCTATTGGAACATGATGTTGAAAGGCCTGGAACTGCCTCTCGAACCGCAGATGGAGATGGCGGGAAAACTGCGCCGCAGCGTGCCTACGGCTTAAGGGATGGAGGTGCCGGTGATGAATAACGAAGAGCTCATTCTTCAGCGACTGGACCGCTTGGAGGCTACGCTGGCCCCCATGAGCGAGACGTTCAAATGCATGATGGAATTGAAAGATGACTTGACCCCCCTCCTCAATCGGGGATTCAAGGTTCTCATTGAAGAGCTTCAGGATGTGGAGACGGCTTTTCAGCTCGAGGATCTGTTCAGGCTCATCAAACAGGGTCTGAGGAGCATTCGAAACTTCTCATGGTCTCTGGAACAGCTTGAAAGCGTCATCGATCTTCTCAAAACCGTGGAACCCCTTCTCAAATCTACAGTGCCTCAGTTGATCCACTACCTGGATGACATGGAACAAAAGGGCGTGTTTCGCACCTATGGGGCAATGCTCAGCGTAAGAGCAAAGGTGGCGAAGCAGTACAGTCCTGAGGACTTTGAATTGATGAGTGATGCGTTTACATCCCTTTTGGGACTTTTGAGAAAACTGGCCACGCCGGAAGTTCAAACTCTACTGCAGAGGATGGTGGAAATCCCAGTAGGTCTGGATTTGGGATCCAGCCAGAGCGTGGGACCGGTGGGCCTCCTCAAAGCGGCTTACAGCGACGATGTAAAGCAAGGGCTCGGGGTCATGATCGAGTTGACTAAAGCGATGGGGAAATTGAAAGGATGATGGAAGAGGCCTTTATCCAAAGAAAACTTATCATCCGAGTGCACTGTCCACTGGGGAGACCCACGGGCAGAGGAGACTGAACCCTCGAAGGAGACGAAAGATGACAAAAAAAATTCTGATTATTGACGATGATCCGGATATCGTGAGCTATCTCGATGCCACGTTTAAGGATGCAGGGTATGCCACGGCCGTCGCCTACCAGGGTGAAGAAGCCTTGCAGAAGGTCAAAACGGAGAAGCCGGATCTCATCACTCTGGACATGGAGATGCCGGTCAAAGGGGGGACCATGTTCTTTGTGGGGCTGCGAAAGGAAAAAGAGACGAAAGAGATCCCGGTCATCGTCATCAGCGGGATCGGGCCGAGACCCCCAACGCTGAAAGCGGACATCCCGACCGTGAGCAAGCCCATTGACCGGGAATTGCTTCTCAACCTCGTAGCCGAGAAGCTTGCGCCCTGAATCGAGAGGAGCCTGCGGGCCGACCTGCGCCGAAGCGGAGCGAGGAGGCCTGTCTTATTTTTCAGGCATTCTTCTCCTTGCGGAGTCGGACCATGAAAGAGAAGGTCTTGATCGCAGACGACGAAGAGGACATCCGCGATCTTCTGGGGCTTCTTCTTGAAGACTTGGGTTTCGAGGTGCTCAAAGCAGGGGACGGCAACAGTGCCGTTTCCCTCTTTCAGGAGGCACGACCGTCCATTGTGCTGACCGACATCAAGATGCCGGGCATGGACGGGATCCAGGTGCTCAAGAAGGTGAAGGCCGAGAACCCGGACACCGAAGTCATCATGATTTCCGGTCACGGGGACATGAACCTGGCCATCGAGAGCCTGAAGCACGAAGCTGCCGACTTCATCACCAAACCCATTGACGACGCTCTCCTGGCCCATGCTCTGCAGAAAGCGCAGGAAAAAATCTCGCTCAAGCGAGAGCTTCGCGCCCACACGGAAAACCTCGAGAATCTTGTGCGAGAGAAATCGGCAAAGCTTCAGCGATTCTTCGA
>JGI20214J51650_10001215_pt1 | contig 16410 bp, 22 predicted proteins | sample WetSurMetagenome_FD_51650 | JGI IMG/M metagenome (IMG submission 51650) | reverse complement strand
TGTAAAGAAAGATCTGTCTGTTCGAGTACATGAGTGCCCCTATTGCGGATTCTCATGCAATCGAGACTACAATGCTTCCAGAAACATACTCATCACAGGGACGGAACAGCCCGTTGAGCCCATAGAGCCCAAACCGCTACGTCACATATCCGTGATGCAAGTTTTGGCGATGAAGTGGGAAGCTGCGCCCTTCTGGACGCGGTAGTTCACAATCGATGCCAGATACAACAGAGCTAATTGAAGGTATTATCTATGGAAACCCTGCAAGCAATAAAGACTCGCCGGAGCATAAGAAGGTTTTTGGACAAGCCGGTCGCGCGAGAGACGGCCAGAGATCTCCTGGAGGCAGCGATGTTTGCGCCTTCTGCCGGAAACGAGCAGCCCTGGCAGTTCGTGGTGCTGGATGAACGCAAGCTTCTCGATGAGGTGCCAAAGCTCTGCGCCACAGCATCCATGTGCCGGCAGGCACCAATGGCGATATTGGTCTGCGGCGACTCTTCTCTGGAGAAGTATCCCAACTTCTGGGTGCAGGACTGCTCAGCGGCAACGGAAAATATCCTCCTGGCCGCCCATGATCAGGGACTGGGGACCGTCTGGGTGGGAATTTATCCCTTGAAAGACCGCATAGAGGCCTTTAGAAAGTTTCTGGGCCTGCCAGAGGAGATAACTCCTGTATGCCTTGTGGCCCTGGGATACCCCAATGAGTCTCCGGCAGCGCCCAAGAGATACAGAGAAGATAGGGTGCATTTCAACGAATGGTAGGAAAGAGGGGATGAGGGAGACGAGGGGATGAGATTAAGGCTTTTTCAGACCAGTCCCTTCATTTGCCGGCCTTCTTTTTCAAGGCATATCATCTCCACAGTCACTTGATGATGGCGAATTGATCGGTTAAGGCTCGGCAATTCCGCAGCTGTGGCAGAAAAGCCACCATTCGGATTAATCCTGCTCTGTGCAGTTAAGGCCAAAGCATGGAGGAAACTGCCAGGTGGAATCGCGTGACTACTCCAGCCAATGAATTGGCGGGCATCTAGGCTTTCGCCGCAGACTGTAGCCCCAGTCTGAGAATGTTTGAGGCTGCATTATGATCCCTATCAAGAGCCGAGCTACAAAAAGAACACTCGTGGACTCTCTCAGATAGATCTTTTTGAACCACTTGACCGCAGCCAGAGCATATTTGGGATGTTCCATTATGATTCACCAGTTCAACACGTTTACCAGCCCATTCTGCCTTGTAAGATGTGGGCAAAATTTTTAAACTGGAACATACTTCTCTTGTCCCTCGGAGGATTACATGGCTGGATGTGAGCATGAGAGTTGCGGTAGTGCAGAAAAAGTCTGGTTGCCTTATTTCTTTCAAGGGAGAGAGCTGGGCCTAAAACCTCATCCCTTTTGCTCCAAATGCGGCGCGGTGAAAAATCTCTCTTCAGAAAGGCCACGAGATCTTGGGTTTTATATGAATGTAATTGTGGCCCTGAGCAAGGACTACAAGATCGCCCAGGTTCAAAAGCGTTTGATTGCTCTGGAGATGGAAAAGCTGAACCTTAATGATAAATATGCTCTGGATCGGCATCAGCAAGAAAATATGTTCATCAAGATAGTCAGGATGTATGTTAATATCCCAGAGGCCATAATGTGCAGCCTGCTGGAGCAGCTGCATTGAGGGCTGGAGGATGCTTTTATTTGCTCATCTAGGTTTGACCCTGGCCGCAGCCCGCCCGTTTAGAAGCGCCGCTCTGGGCTATGTGCTGCTGGGCTCTATGCTTCCCGATATCATCGACAAGCCCCTGGGTGAGCTGATCTTCGGAACCCCTAACATGGGCCGCACAATTTGCCATACTCTGGTCTTCTTGATGCTCTTGTCGACTGTGGCTTATCATTGGAGGAATTCGCGATTGACATCGCTCTCCAGTGGGGTCGCGGCTCATTTTATACTGGATTCTGTCTGGAACTCGCCGCGCACATTTCTCTGGCCTCTGTTGGGGACTTTTCCCCGGGCGCCGGATCTGACCACCCTAGACTACCTTCAACAATTGTTCAGAGGACTGAGTGACCCGATGGTTGGCCTGCCGGAGATGCTGGGCCTGGCCTACCTGATCTACTTTGCCTGGCAACGAAGAGAGAAGATCAGTTGTTTGGCATTAAGGCAAGTCCGCCAGCTGACATCAGAGACCGTGAAATAAGCGATTGCGGGAGGAGGGGCAGGGTTTGGGGAAAAACGACCTCAGCAAGTGGGGCACTCATGATTGCGGTTCTATGACATTTTCAGGAAGAATTAAGAAAATGCCACGGAACCATTTGCGCGGGTCACATTTACCCACAGATGCAGGTCGCGGTAAGGTGAAGTGAAGTTGCCTTCTTTGTAGAGGAGGAACTGGAGCTTCTGGCCGTCACCCGGTTTATAAATGATGTAGCTAATGGGCTCCTCCAAGGTCTGGTTGTGGCCTAAAGAGATATTTCTTTGCAGGATGGTGGAGTTGTTCAGGTTCAGTTCCATGCTATAGTTGATCCGGGCGTATTCGTGGTCGACCACCCCCACGATTACTGTGCTCCGGTTGCCGGCGGTGACATTTGTGGGATAGTCGTAGGCCTTGCCGCTTGGCCCCAGGATATAGAACTCGGTAAATTTCTCACCCTGCTTGGGCATGACTATGACATAGACCAGAGCGACGATGGACATTATAATAGTCATAATAAGTATTATTGTGAGTGCTCTGTTCAGCCTGCCCTTCTGCTCGGCCAGGATCTCTTGCTTCAAGAGGCTTAGGGTTCTGCAGAAATGGACGGCAAATCTCTCTTTTGCAGGAAGATTCATACGCCGCCAGTAGGCCGCAGCGGCCATGGCCAGGGTGAAAATGGCTAAGGAGACGACCACAGGAGTTAGCCTGATGCCCCACGGTGTATAGTTGAGGCCCAGGCCAATAAGAGGAACCACGGCGATGCTCAGGCCGAAACTGAGTGCCAGGCGCTCTATGCCGTCCAAGTCCTTTGTCTTGGGGAAGAGGGCAGCTATGAGAACATATCCGGGCACGAATAGCACCATTAATAGGCCCAGGGGGATACGCACTAAAGATATGTCGCTTAATGGCGTGAGTGTAAATGCCAATGTGGCCAGGGCGAGAAGGATGGCAGCCAGCAGATCAGCGGGTAGGGGCTCTCTATGTGAGGTCATTAGCCACCACCTTTTAAAAAAAACTGCCAGATCCATTCCAACAATCTGCTAATCAAGTTCTTCTGAGGAGGATTGCTTTCTGGCCCTCCGATCTCTGAGCCGTTCAGTGGTCCCCCTTTTGGCTTCTGAGAGGATTTTTCGGGGTTAAGAATCTTGTCCTTCTCGCGACAGATTGTGCAGGCATCAGCCCCTCGCACCAGGCAATACTCCTGCTGGCAGTCGCCTGCTTCTTCTGTGAGCGGATCGCCTTTTGAGATGATCTTCCAGTATCCTCCTTTAAGCCTCTTCTTGAGAAGCTCTTCTGCTTCATCGTACTGGCTCGAGTTCTCGATCCTGAGGCCGGTATAGTTGGCGTACCAGCGTACAACGTATGGTGTGATCTCTACAGGCTTTTCAGTCGGCTTGAAATCAACTGCTTTCGTGTCGTCGTCATCATCTTTTGCGATACTTGCGCTGCGAGATGAAGACGATTTGCTGCCGATTTGAATCGTCTTCGTGACTCCAGCGGCCTCAATCCTATATTCACCAGCCGGGATGCCCGATGTATCGATATCTAAAACATATTTTCCTTCAGAGTCGGCCATAACCAGTGTCTCTGCCTCGACTGTAACAGGAATCACCGAAGATCCAGGTAGAGCATTCCCGAACATCTTCAGGTCGTATTCACCCGGTGGGACATCAGCTTGAGAAATTCTGGCCATTCCGCTGCTGGCCGGAAAGCCTTTGGTGATCCAGATGCCCAGCTTGACCCCGGCATTAAAGTCCTGGACATTTTTGGCTGTGACCGTGAAACGATTAGGTTTCTGAGGTATATCGACGCGAGTCGCATACTCATATTGGCCTGCTGTCACTGGCAGGTCCATGGAGAAGCTGGAACGCAAGGACACCTGCTCATCTGGAGACGCCATGCCATTGAGAGTTATCCTATCTCCTGGGTTGGGGTTGGTGGGCGAGACATCAAACCCGCAGCCAATAGATAGAAGAATTAGTGGTAGTAGTATTAGCGCCTCGAAAGTTCTCATCAAACTACCTCTATAGCCTCCTGCCTCAGCCCCACCAGGCCTCTGCCGGGCGAATAGGTAACACCGGTCAGTATATAAAATTCTTTTGGCCATTGGGCATCGGTGATGAGGTAAAGTTCAGCATCCTGACTTTGAGATTCCTGCATGCCCACGGCACTGTTTTGGGGAAGCAGGTTCATCACCTGCATAAGAAGGTCTGAGGATAGACTGGGCTTACCTTTAGTTTCGAGCGATTTGGATCCGAGCGACAGGGTAATATTTTTCGTGCCGTTCTGGAGGTTTATGCTCGCGTTCTCATAATCTTTTATCGAGATCATCACGGCCGCAAAGATCCTGGTCTGGTTCTCTGAAGGGGTTGTATTCATCTTCATTCTTAGAACATCGCCTGCCATAATCTTTTCCGGAGTATGAATAGTCAGGTTTCCTTGAGTGATTAATAGAGGTATAGCCATTAATGCAACGGAGCTGTTATTATCAAGCACCAGAAGCGTATAGATACCGCCTGGTACTCCAGGAACGGTGAAATGGGCCGCTCCGGTGCTATTCGTTTTTGTGAGAATCCCTGGGAAATTAATTTCCTCTCCTGGCAGGGATGGGTTCAGAAATTTTGCTACATCAAAGCTTGAGATTGAGACCTTGACATCTGAGCCAGCCCGGGCGATCGGTCCAAAGAATGTGCCATTTATGGACTGATTCTCAGCATAGACCAGGATATGGTCCTCAGTATAGTTTCTGTTCAAACTGGTGCTCAGGAATGGCATTTCGATCTGATTCGCTCCATCCAGGCCTAATTTGGCGCCTTCATCGCGTTGGTCCAAAGCATCTGCCACCATGATAGTAAGTAATATGCAGGATACAGATAGTAGAAAGATCTTCATTCTCATCATGCATAGGAGGCCACGAGATGTATATATTTCTTTCCAAAAAACACCATGCAGTGAGTGCCTACTAAAGTATCTGCTAAAATGGAAAATACAGGCTATGAGCCACCGAAACTTTTTTTTCCCTGGGATTTCATCGATGTGCAAGGATGGAGCAGCAAAATGAACATCAAAGGCTGGTTGGGGTTTGTAGCGGGTTTGTTGTTCCTATTTTGCATGATTTCTATAGGAGCCTCAACCGATCAAGACTATGCATCACACATCACAACCGATTTAGGGATAGAGGTTAACCTGGCAACTCTCTCGTCGCCTATCAACGCCACTTACAAGATAATTGATCAACAGACTGCAGTGATATCCTGGTCATTTAGTAAAGAAGGAAAAGGCGATATCGGGTTTATCTATGCCGATGGCAGGATCTTGTTGGGCAGCCAGGATAAGTTCAGTCCTTCTGTTAAAGAGCGGCTGGATAGCGAATTAAAAGCCGCAATCGATATTGTGAATTCTTCGCAGCTCCTGACTGAAGATCAAAGGATAGCGACAGAAGCTGCGGTATATTATTCAGGGGGGCAGAGGGTAGATGCCGGGACCTGGAACAGATGCGGCAATATTTTGGTTGAAAGCGGCAGATTCAGCTCTTCACTTTTCTATTACGATAAATCCAAAGATGCGGACCCCTCTTTTGCCAATCCCTGGAATAACGAGGGAGTGGCCCTGATGGATCTTTACAGATACCAAGAGGCCATAACCTGCTACAGTGAAGCACTTAACCTGAGTCCCAATAATAGCGTTATATTGAATAATAGAGGGGAATCGTTTTGCCGAATAAAGAAATTTTCCCAGGCACTGGACGATCTCAATCGCTCTTGCCAGTTCGACCCGAGCAATTCTCTGGCCTGGTATAACAAAGGAGTAGTTCTCTCTGCCCTGGGCAGGTATGATGAGGCCCAGGGTTGCTATGGCAAATCGTTAGAAGCTGATTCTTATAATGCCAATGCCTGGAACAACAAAGGTGTGGCTCTGGCCAGAAAAGGCCTGTATAAGGATGCATTATCCTGTTTTAGCAATGCTGCCACTATCAATCCAAAATTGGCCGGAGCCTGGGCAAATGGAGGAATAGCTCTTCAAAATCTCGGGCTCGAAAACAAGTCTAAAGACGCCTTTTCTTCTGCCAAGGCATTAGGCTACAATCAGACTAAAAACTATTATGATGCTCCTACCATGCCTCCTCTGATCCTAGAGGAGAAAAAAGAGAAAATGCCGTTCTTTGGTATCACATCTACAATCATTTTGATCTACTTGGGCTATATTCGAAGGCGGATATCGCATCCCTGAGATGTAGGTTTGCATCTCCTGGCCACAGGATAAACTATTTATCCCTTTTGCGCGACATGAAATTCGTGGTTGATTTTAAGCTGGAGCTAAGCAGTAGACATAATCTGGACTTGCTGGTCCCCGTGTGCCTCATAATCCTTGCGGAGTTGCTGATATTTTGGGGAAATATGCAAGCAGCAATGATAGTTCATGCACTCAACCTGATCTTCATTATTCTGGCGTCCATTTACATTAATAACCGCATATATCCTGTGCTCATGCTATTGCCTCTCTTTCGGCTGCTGAATGTGGCCATGCCTGTCTTCTTCCAGCTAACGCTCTACTCTTATTCATTGGTTTATGCCCCCATGTTCATACCAATTTATTTCATAATGAAAGAAGGGATATTGAATCGTTCCGAGGCAGGGATAACCTTCAAAGGGTTCTGGTTCTTTTTGCCTTTGGCAGTAGCTATCGGCTTTGCCTTGGGCTGGGGCGAGAACAGTGTTTTGGGATCCGGGACGCTGGTGCCGGACTCTTCCATAAAGAGCATCTTTATTCTTACTCTTACCATGGTGCTTTTCGTGGGACTTGTTGAGGAGTTCGTTTTCAGGTCTGCCTTGCAGACCGTGATGGAAGAGAGGCTGGGGAGCGTAGTGGGACTTTTGCTCGCGAGCTTTATCTTCGGCTTTATGCATAGCGGCTATCATCTTACTCTGGAGCTGTTATACGTTTCTTTTGCGGGAATGGTCTTTGGGTTGCTTTTCTGGATGACCAAGAGCCTCCCCATAATCTCAGTGGCCCACGGGGTGACCAATGTATCTCTTTTCCTGGTAGCACCTGTTCACCCAGAATTGCTGATCTATTTGATTGCTGCTCCTGGGATTTTGTTCCTTCTCTATGCCGGTGTTCCAAGAATTATGCCCAGAAAGATGGGGTAAAGAATTATGGGGTCGCTTACGCGAGCTGCTGAAAAACGTTAATATACGAAGCAATAGCCCTTAAGGCTAAAATGCGCCACATTCTGTCGATTTTAGCGAAAACTTTCATTAGCATTCACAAGGACTGAATTATAAAGAAACAAAAAAATAGAAAAGAATGCCACTCTAGTGGCCGATGACATCAGTTACTTTATAGGCCACAATTAAGAAGAACGTCAAGACCATTGGCATGATTGCCAGATTAAGCATGGTGGCCAGGCGCTTATTCCAAACCTGGGAGGCCGATAGAATCTCGGATGCACTCAATAGAGCTATGAGGCAAACAACTGTGATAATGCTTATCTCAGAAACACCCAATGTGGCAAACATTCCCATGACTGATGATGTAGTGCTCAGCGTGCTGAGAGTACTTGTGGCACTCAATGTACTTGTGGTGCTCATTGTGCTGCTTACTGTGCTCAACATTGATGATAACACGACTACCTCCAGGGCGCCCAATACATAGCCCACATTATTTCCTATTACTTTGGGTAAGTATAAAAAGATTTCCCACCCTCTGCATTAGGTTAGGACGTGATTTGCCAAACCCATAAGTGCCGACTGCTCGTTGCCAGCCGCCTAGTTCTTGTTATTTCCGAAAAAATTTAACTTGTTGGATCGCGAAGGACGAAGCGAGAAGTCCCCTTCCTTTCCCATGAAAAACAAGATTTACGATGCCGATCGATTGTGTTTTTCATTTGCATTGTATGTGCCATTGTCCTGAGGCACATGGGCGTTTAGGTTGGGGATGAAAGCGGAGTCCTTTACCCTAGTTTTGATTTACATCCGCGTCTCGGAAATTGAGTTCATCGAAGCTGAATGAGCCGTTTAAGGCTTTGGCTGAGTAAGAATAGTTGCCCTCCGGAAATCCAGTGGTGTTGATCAAGAGATCGAACGGCCCGTCAACGATGAGCTTTTTGACGACCGTCATCTGCAAATCAACCTTGGTCTCATTCTCCAATGAATCTCCGAAGATCTTGACATGATATGATCCATTAGGCGAGATGAGGTCTGTCTCGGCTTTAGCTATTGCAGACTCGTCTGCCATAAACTGGCTGCTAACCCAGGTTCTTTCCCGGTTGCCCTGCAGCTTCATCAGGCCCACGTTCAGGTTCTTAACGCCGCGAGCAATGATGGTGAAGTTATTGGGCTTTCCAGGAATGTACATTCCCTGTAGCCTGTAATCATAGCCTCCCCTGGGAAATTTTTTGGGGTCCAAACCGATAATCTCAACAGGCATGGACAAAGGCGGTATGTTCAGCCCCACGATGTCATACATGTATCTTCCAGAAAATGTGGGCACGATGGTCTCAATGGCCAGGGTCAGAAGTATCTCGCCCTTTCCTGAGCCCGAGAGAATTTTATCTGTGCTGATCGGATCTACAAAGTCGCTGGAGTTATAGAAGGCGGTCTCGTAGGCATCATCGAGCCTCGCGCATGGAATAAGCCCTATTGTAGCCGAACCCCAGGTGAAGGAGAGATTGCCCAGGCGATATGGTCCATTCAGACCACGCTTCTGTATGGTCTTGCCATCAAAGGCAAGCTGCATAGTATGATCTCCATAAGTAAAGTTCCTGTGATCAACAGACCAGACCACTTCCTTATCATTGCGGTCATATAGATATCCATTGAGGCTGTATTCTCCAGGATACTCTATATGAATACCCACATCGATGTTGAGGTATTCGAACTTTCCGTCGCCATTTATATCTATGCCCTTATCAGAATAGTTGCCTGTCAAACCAGCAAAATCAGATCCATTAGGCAAAATCTGACCACATGCGACGGTACAATAGGCAGCAATGAACAGTAGCAGAATCAGCGAAGCTTTGGACAAATAAATCTCTCCTTGTCTAAATCAAGACGCGTGAAAAATAGGATTTTGGTCTCACGAAGCTGGCTTGGCCTCTTGATATTGACCAGTCACCTGGCAGTATACAGCTCCTGGCGGCAATCCTGGCGTAGTACTGATAGTCTTTGATCCAGGAACTACATTCCCATTTTTATCCTCATGGTATGTCAATGTGTTATTGGACGCAAGAGACGCATCCTGTACTACTACGGTCTTGGTGCCGTCAGAATTGTAAATGATTGTTTCCTTTTTCAATCCAATAGGCTGGAATGTTTCTTCCTTTGCAATTGAGCCATCTGGATTATAGGTTATGGTCAACACAGGTCCGTTGCCTGAAGAGATCAATTTAATCTGGGCATCCTTGCCGTTCGGGTCTTTGTAGATCTTGAGAATATTTCCATTCTTATCCGTGTATATCGTGACATCTAACTGCATTCCGGCCACATTCTCTTTCGTGGTTGTGACCGTCGAGCCTGCCTTATCAAAATTCTCAAGCTTATCTTTCATATCTGCGTTCACGGCTCGCAGATCCTTGTCCAATTGCTCCAGCAAGGCCGCAGGATTCTGATCGGCTGCAAAAGCCATCTGGCCGATGATCACCATCATGCAGATCATAGCGCTTGCGGCCAGTTTCTTGACTTCTATCATAAATTCCAACACCTCTCAGAGTAGTATTCGCATCTAGCTTATATATCTTTCACCTAAGTACCTACGTATTTCGATAACCACTCTATGGTTTCAAACAATTGAATTTTGAATTATTAATAATGTATTTAGCTTTCCGTACCGAAACCTTTAAGAAATATTCATGTTGCTTTAAGAAATATCAAACGCGTCAGAAGGTTTCAGGCATAAGAAAGGATGCAGCATAAATTAGAAAGCCAGGTACTGAATTGATGTTATGATAAGAGGCTCTGGCTTATGCAGCGAGGGCTGTAATTTTTTCCTTGCGGGCGCTAATTTATTCGTGGCGGACAGGCTAAATGGCTTCCGAGAAGAAGGCATTCTTTCTGAAACGCCGATTGATGCTTTTTATTTTTTGAGGATAGGATTTTCTTAGGAGGGCGAGAGTGATGGGATATAAGCTGGCATCAGCACTTTGTGTGCAGATGATATTGATTGGATTTGTCTTGGCGGATGAGACCTATATCAATTCGTCGACCATATCTGGATTGACTTTTAATATGGAGCAGAATGTTCAAGGAAACGGATTCAGCAATTCCTATCTTAATGCCAGCACCTTGAACCAGAGCTTGAGCAATAAGGGGCATGGAAGCGGCAGTTATAGCTGCGAATCGTTGCTGGGGATCAAGGACGGAGTAAAATATGATGATCTAAAGGATGAGTTCAAGTCCTCTAGCGATAAAAATATTGACCTGAACGAGAACGCGAACTTCTCCTATGCCCCGACCAACTTTTATCTGGGAAAAAGCATGAAATGGGGCGGCTTTCAGTCCCTTGGAAGTGAGGTGACCTGTATCAAGAACTACGGCTCAGGCGTATCTATGGATGTGGCCTTTGATCGTGTCAGCACGCTCAGCAAGGATGTCACGGCCGGACTTTTGTTGAAATCGACCAGCAGCGTTGATACAGATTTGCGGACCATAGATTTTTATGGAAAGAGCAATCTGGCGGTAAACGCAGCTTTCTCAGGCAAAGGCCATATTGGATCTTTGGCGCTCGACAATGAGCATGATGCTGATGTTCTCATCGATGAGGATTATCTAGGAACCTACTCCATAAGCAAGAACATGACTGACGAATTCGTTTATAAGGTGAAACAAGAGTCCGACGAATGGCTGCCCTGCTGCTCGGGAGGCTATCTTACCATGCCGTCAACATATCTGGGAGATTCGAAGCTGAAAGGCGCAAGGGGCGTATTCGACTGCACGTGCTTCAAGGCGCCAGCGTTAGCTGAGTTCCCAAGAACCTGATCTCGCGCGGCAAATAAAAGGGTCACGTGCTTCTTTTAAAGCAATGCTCTGAATGGACTTGGCGACCCTCTGCCGAATAGTATGTCCCCTGCAGCAAGGTTTGGCTGGCGGGGGCCCGTAGCTTGCTGGCTGTAATTATCGATAAAAAATCTCAATTCAGGAGTAAACTCCACTTATGTCCACAATCACCGCCCTGCTCCCCGCTTATAACGAAGAGGTTTCCATCGGCAGCGTGGTTCTGCGCGCCCGAAAGTACGCGGACCGAGTGGTCGTCATTGATGACGGGAGCTCCGACCATACTGCAGAGGTCGCCGTTCTAGCAGGAGCGGAGGTGCTGCGCCATATCAAGAACCAGGGAAAGGGAGCGGCTTTGAAGACCGGCTTCTCATCCCTGAACGGCGATGCGATCATTGTCACCATTGACACCGACGGCCAGCATGACCCGTCGGACATCCCCCGCCTGCTGGAGCCCATCCTGCGGGGAGAGGCGGACATGGTAAACGGCAGTCGTTATATCAACGGCAACAAGAAGGACACCCCCCTCTACCGCCGTGTGGGACAGATAGTTCTCGACAAGGCCACCAATCTGGACAGCGGGCTATCTGTGACGGACAGCCAAAGCGGCTTTCGGGCCTTCTCCGGCGCAGCCAAGAGCATCTTTCGCTTCCGGCAGAATGGTTTGGCCATAGAGAGCGAGATGCTGGCCGACGCTGCCGCAGCGGGACTGCGCATCAAAGAGGTGGAGATCGGGGTGCGCTATGACGTGGACGGCTCGTCCGAGCATCCTGTAGCCCACGGGGTGCGGGTGCTGCTCAAGGTGCTGCACGATATGGAGCTGAGAAGGCCGCTGTACTACTTCACGGCTCCGGGGATTGTGATGGCTGGAGCCGGGGTGCTGATGGGGCTTGAGTTCTTGAGGATCTTCGCTCACGGGGGCTCTTTGCAGTACGGCCCTACGCTGCTCATGGTGATGCTGACGCTGATAGGATCGTTCATGGCGCTGACGGGAGTGATATTGCACTCGATTTCCAGGATCATGAACGAATGCAAGAACGAGATGCTGATGATGGGAAGAGCGGGAAGGGAGAGCTAGGCGGCGAGAGATATCGGGAAAAAATTATGTACGTGTTTAGCTCATCATGATCGGTATTAATAGGCCCATTTAGTAGCTTCTTGCACAACCGATTGGCAATAGCAGATTTCAGTCTAGAATGGCTATTGATGTCATTTTTTGTTAGAGATAGCCAATTTGATTCACGCCCAATATCGGATAAAACCAGCACCAATAAAGCTATTCACAAGAGCTAAACACATACAAAATTATTATAGTATTTGAGGCAATTATTTCATATTCCTGCTGATATAGACGTTCTGAAAGAAGGAATTGAAGGCCTGATTCGAGCTGGCTATTACAGGAATCGGGAAGCATTGCTCGAAGAGGCATTCAGAACGATGATTGAGCCCACATTCCGCACTTTAACTTCCTAAACCGAGTATTTTTTTCGATAATGATTCTTTAAATATAATTATATTTTATAATATTATTTATATTAATAATTCTTTCGTTCGCCGTATCCCTTCGATTAAGAGAACTTTTGCCTTCTCATCCCCCAAAGAGAGAGTCGATTTAAATCAACATAATGGAAAATTATCTGGCAGGAATATTGTATTTAATTAAATATTTTGTGTGTATTTAGCTCTTTTGAATAGCTTTATTGGTGCTGGTTTTATCCGATATTGGGTGTGAATCAAATTGGCTATCTCTAACAAAAAATGACATCAATAGCCATTCTAGACCGAAATCTGCTATTGCCAATTGGTTGCGCAAGAAGCTACTAAATGGGCCGATTAATACCGATCATGATGAGCTAAACACGTACAATATTTTCATTTAATCAACTAAATCGATAGCTTCAAAATATCTAATCCTGAACCTAAAAGTGCTGAATATGGGATTGAGGTAAAGCCGTCAATCCGCCTGGAAATGGCAATGGAGCTATACAGATCGGAAAAGGTGTCCATGAGCAGGGCTGCTGAGATCGCAGGGGTATCTATTGAAGGATTCAAGAATTTTTGTGAGTCCAAAGGCGTTAAGTGGATTGTCCTGGCTCCTCCTGAAGAAAAGATGAAAAAGGCAGCTGAGTTTCTTCTTGGATAGAGCGATCATAATAGACACAGACATTGCGAGTGCCTTTTACAAGATTCGGCGTCCCAATGATTTCCTTAATATCGTTTACAATCACTCATTCTAAATAAATCCGAGAATTTTTGAGGAACTCTCAGTGCCTATGGAATTGGAATATGCTTTTCCCCTTGAGATTTTTGAAGCTATTAAGGTCCTTTATGCAAATGAAGGAGAAAATAAGGCCTATCAAGATATTCTGCTTGCGAATAGGTCGATCGGCAAGGGAGAGCTTGGGGCAATATGCGTCTGCAAGAGCAATGGATTTTTCTTTTCTTCAATGGATGCAGCCGCTTTACGATTTGCATTATCCTTGCAGGTTGATATCCTTGATATGCATGCTATTCTCCGAGCCTTCTGGATGTCTGGTATGAAGACTAAGGATGAGGTCAAAGAGATAATTAGAGATCTTGATGAAAAGATATCACATCAATAAAAGATTTTAATTATATATTTGAATAATTGTTATCTATTTTTCTTTGACATTTAATAGCATGATGTTGCTGATTTATGTGATTGATACCCCTAAAGCTCATCACAAATTGAGTTCTATTTGTACATCTTTTATGCGTTTTGTGGTCTTTGTGGTTAAACCATGGAGTCACGTACCCTACTTAAGGAAATCTAAAAAACTATTTGAGGCCAACATAACCATGATTTCAATCATTATCGGGGCCAGGCCGGAGATCATCAAGATGACTCCCATCATCCACGAGTGCCAAAAGAGATCTCTCGACTTCTTCGTCCTTCACACCGGCCAGCATTACTCCTACCCATGGACCGGGTATTTTTCAAGCTATTGGAACTCACGCAGCCGCAGCGCAACCTGGATGTGGGCTCCAGCGATCTCGGCGAGCAGACGGGAAAGATTATGGCAGGCCTGGAGAATTTGCTGATGGGAGAGAAGCTCGATATGGTCCTGGTACAGGGGGACACCAATACGGCGCTGGCTGCGGCAAAGTTGCATTCAAATGAAAGAGAAATGCAATTCCAAAACTATGGGGATTATTTATGAAAATTCTTCAAATTGTGCCTTATTTTTATCCTTTTCGTGGAGGACAAGAAAAATATATCTATAATTTAAGCAAATACCTTGTAAAAATGGGCCATGAGATACATATAATTACATCTAATTATCCTAAGACGCAGAATGAAGAAATAATTGAAGGCATAACCATTGAGCGACACAAATGCTTAGGTAGGCCACTTAGGAATCCTTTAACTCCAGGCTTCCTAAAATTGGGTAATAGCATCAATGATTACGATTTGATTCATACACATAACGAACACAGTTCTGCAGCATTCGCATCATATTACTATCATAGAAATTATAAAATAAATTATATAATAACATGTCACGGGCAATTGGTCTTTGGAACTGTAATCGAAGACTTTTTAAAAAATATCTACTTTAATTCTATCGGCATGAGGATTCTTAAAAACAGTAGTGCCATTTGTGTAAATTCGATATTGGATGGGGAATATCTTGCCTCCTTCAATCATCGTTTCAACGAAAAGGTCGAATTATTTTCAAATGCAATAGATCCAAGAGGTTTAGAAAAGATCTTCAAAAATGCTAAGGAAAGTGATTTGCGATTTGCTCTTGAGAAAAATGAAATAATTATCCTCTATGTAGGAAGGCTAATTAGAAGAAAGGGATTAGATTACTTAATAACGGCATTAGCTTATCTAAAAACCAATCAATTAATCAAGAAGTTTCTGATGATATTTGTAGGAAGTGGTGAAGATAAGGCATTTTTCGAAAGCTTAGTTAAAAGATATAACTTATCTGATTGTGTTAAGTTTACTGGGGAAGTAAGTGATGAAGATCTATACTATCTTTATAAAACATCAGATATATTCATCCTACCTTCACTTTCGGAGGTTTGTCCTACAGTAGTCTTAGAGGCTATGTATTTTGGTCTTCCTGTAATTGCAACCGACATCCCAGGAATAAGGGATCATTTTAATGATACTGCTATCTTAATTCCTCCAAGGAATTATATTGAGATAGCATATTCAATTATTAAGTTAATAGATGATAAAAGATTATCAAAAATTTTGTCAATAAAAGCAAATAAATCAGTTTTATCCACCTACACATGGGAAAAAGTGGCAGAGAAGTATGAAAGCTTATATAGAAAAGTAATTAATGGCAAATAATTTTAAATTATAATTAGTTTCATAATTATATTACAGAACACCGAAGATATTCCTTGGTGTCTTATAAGTATTAATATTAGTTTGTGTTATTTATGATCTCCTTTTAAGGGAATATTTGGGAGGGGATTATGGCAAGGAAGGCCAAGAATGAACCATACCATCAGATGATGAAATCAAGGGCTTCAACACTTTTCTGCCCATATGAACACTGCATCGATCACAAAAAAAAGCCAATGGAAATATAATATTTATTCGGAGATATGGCAAAGGAGAAACACAGAACCTGTTCAAGTGTAACTCATGTAAGAGAACATTTTCGGAGAGAAGAGGGACTCCATTATTTAAATGTCATTTGCCGGATGAGAAGGTCTATCAAATCTTAAAATGCTTGAGTGAAGGCAATGGAATTTGCGCAACATCTCGCATTGTCGGTGTAAGCAAAGATACCGTTGGATCGATAATTAATCGTCTTGGAGATCACATGGAGGATGTTGCTTCGACTCTTATGACTGATTACCATCTTGAGGAATGCCAATTATATGAATTGTGGGGATATATTTTTAAAAGAAAAGAATTTGTCAGAACTTTAGTGCTTGTTGAAGGAGTATGGGAATGCCTGGATCATGATCGCATTTGATCCTGTTTGCAAAGTTGTAGTGACATTCGTTGTTGGAAAAAGAAACCAAAAAGAAATAGACCTGCTTATAAGAACAGTAAAAGGAAGGACCGATAGTAATACCCCCCTTTTTACATCTGACGAAATGGATCTATATGAGAAAGCCATCCTGAAAGTTTATGGAACTAGAAAAGGGGTCAAATTTCGGCGGCGCACCCCGCAGCAGAGCTGCGGAGCATGAAAAAGCGCCGCCGCTGAGCTAATCGAAATCCAGCAAATTCATCTGCTTATATCCTT
>JGI20214J51650_10001211_pt1 | contig 16426 bp, 9 predicted proteins | sample WetSurMetagenome_FD_51650 | JGI IMG/M metagenome (IMG submission 51650) | reverse complement strand
GGTAAGGGACGGGGCAAACCCGCAATCCGGAACTCGTAACGCGGAACTTTTCGAAGCAGCTTGAGGGAGAGGCGGGGCAGACTGGTGACGGTCTGCCCCGCTTTGGTCATTCTCATGGGAAAGCCGGGATCGAGTCTTTTCAAAAAGTTAGAAAAGGCCTGGACCCCGGTTCTTGCCCGGGTGACGACTTCTTGCGATTCTGTCAATCCAATTGAGCACTAAAAATCATAGTTGAGGGTTACGGAGATCCTGTTGCGCATTTCATTCCTCACCGCAAGGTTCCATTTCTTTGCGGCGTTGGCGGAACCGTAAATATTTCCCAGGTAGAAGGGCAGGCCAATGCCGCCCACAATGCCGGCTACGGCATAGTTCTCGTGATAGACGGCGGTTACGGTTCCGGCGATAGCGAGAGCATTGATGAGAAAGGCGGTAATGCCGTCACCGTAGTGCTCGGCATAAATGTAGCCGCTCCCGGGAACCACTGCCGACATGACCCCGGCCAGGGTCTCCGACTTCCGGGGGAGGTCCTGATATTGGTCGATTAGCCTTTGGGTTTCTCTTGCCCTCATGGAAGCAGGATAATCGGGATAGGCTGCGACCAGCTTTTCCATGTCACGCCTGCCGGCGCCCACATCGTCCTGATCCAGTGCCAGCATCGCATCCGCAACCAGTGCGAGGGGAGCATAGTTGGAGTCGGGATAGGAGGCCAAGACCCCCTCCAGGGCGGTTTTGGCCTTCGAGTATTGCTTGAGCTTCCAGTAGCCAAGCCCCTCAAAATACTCTGCCTCGGGGGCATACCTGCTCTCGGGATACTTCTCTTTCAGACTTGCGAGAGTCCGGGCGGATGCCTCATATTCCTCGCCGTGATAATACGCCATGCCGATTCTCGACAAGGCGTAATCCGCCTTGTCCGACTCGGGGAAAAGGATCAGGAACTTTTTATACTCGGTAATGGCGCGGTAGAACTCACGCTCATCCATGAAGACGTCGGCGACCTTGAGTTCCATCTCTTCGGTCAGGAGGATCCCTTTTTCCGAAGCGCCCGGCGAGTTCAGCGGAGGGCAGAGGCAGAAAAACAACAGGGCGAGCACTCCAAGCAACAGTCTCATTGTTCCAGAAGCAGGTTATTTGAAGGTGGGTCGTAGAGTCTCCCGTTGGGGAGGAGGAGATAATCGGGTCCGGGTTTTTTCCAGATATTGCACCGAGTCAACCGATCTCCGGTCATCATGAGGCCCACGAGGGGCCCTTGAGTTGCGACAGCCGCATAGCCATACCTCGAACAGCTGGGGCGAAAGCCGCAGCGATCTCCGCCGACGGGGGAGATCCACTTTTGATAGAATTTAATGGACTCCAGAAAAGCAACTTGAACGCACGAGGTTGGCGGTTCCCGGGTCGAGGAAGGCTGCCGGGTTTGGGCACGTGGCCCTTTCATTGGCCCCTCCGAGGTCCCGGCGGCGATACCGGAACCCGATGCAAGCAAAAAGGTGAGGACGCACAATGCAAAGATCATGGTCCTCTGTATGCGGGCGGTCGGCAACTCTTGCAAGGTTGGAATTTCTCCTTATTCGAGCAATTCCCGACTACTTGGTTTCGGTCCTCTGCTTTATGATTCTTTCCTTGGATTCATTGTATTCCTTCTCGGAAATGATGCCTTGGTCATAGGCGTCCTTAAGGGCTTTCAGTTCATCTCCCAGAGTTGTCGTGGTCGTAGTGGATTGATTCTTGACCGTGGAACCGCCTCCGCAACAACCACCCAGGCCAACCACGGCCAGGATCGCCATCCCCACCAAAAAGGCCTTGCAGACTCTCATCGCTTTCTCCTTCCAAGTCTTCGTATTCAGCTGTCTATACAAGCAAACGCACTTGTTGGCAACGTCAAAGGTGGTGCGGCCGGCTACCTTGCGACGGCTGGAGACCGCGGCCTCAGAGATAAACGCACGGCTTCAAATGCTTGCGTCTCCGTATGGCTTCCAGGATGCCGACGGTCCCGGTCATCATGTTGTCGCCGAAGGGGGCACCCATCACCAGGGGCAACTTCGACTTTTCCAGCAGGCGCCGCTTGGGCCCGGTTGCCAGAACGATCTCTATGGAAGCGTAGCCGAGCGGTTTGCGCATATAAGCTCCATGCCCGCCTTCCGCGAGGATCCGGTGGTGTTCGAGCGTGCCTTCGGCCAGTTCGACTACCAAGGAATCCAAACGCTCGGGGGTGATGTCCCGAGTGTGATATTCAAAAAAACCTGCAATTTCCCCGTTTTCGAGAGCTGCCCCGACGGTATGGGATGTGGCGACATCCAGGACGATGATCCGCTCCTTGAATTTCGCCTGAATATCGATGGACGCCCCGAGGATGGCTGCCATGCCGCTGTCCATGACGTACACTTCATCGGCCGGCAGTGTTTGAGCGCTCTGCAGGAGAGATCTCAGGCGATTGAAGGTTTTCGGGAGATCGTCCTGGTCGTAGAGTAGGGCATGGGGAAAAGGGTTCTTATTCAGCCGTTCTTTGAAAATGGCGTGGCGGTAATCCAGGTGCGATACGCCTGGGGGCGGCATGCCGTGGTCCTGGACACAAAGGCCCACGGCGTCAAATTCGAAGGGGACGCCCAGGGTTTCCACGATCTTTCGCAGGCGGTCTTTTTCCATGTCGCCGATAACCAGGTGATGGGTGGTGGAATCCTCCCTCAAGGCATCGGCTGCATCATCGTCGAGGACCGTAATCCCCCAGGAGCGAACTTTATCCAGGTCATGGTGGAGGGTGAGCGCCGCAGAAGCGGAGATGACCACTCCGTCATGGAGCGCCCGCTCTTTCAGGATCTCGGTCAGACGGCCGCCACCCATCTCACATCCCGTCACCAGGAGTCTTCCGGGAAGGGTCTCCGCCTTTTCCGCGAGGCTGAGGATCGGGGAGCGGGCAACGGCTTTGTAATGCTGGGGCACCAGGTCATCGAAATAGAGAATATCCATGGTACCGGCGCCGATATCCACGATCAAAAACCTGCTCATTGGGTAAAATCCTCCGTCTCTCCGCAGTCAAACCCTTATGTACCCGGACCGGCACGGTCGCTTTCGAGCCGAGGCTGTTCAGCGCCGTTGCTCATATCCTTTCGGGATGCTTTAAACCATGAAAAGGGCCGAGATGAACCCGCAACTCGCAACTCGCAACTCGCAACTCCTCAGAGCAAATTTTGAACCGATATGGGCTGAAGTTCAAGCGATGAAATTGTTTTAATGTTTCATTGACCCTGATTCGATTCATGTTATAGTACTTGCTTAAGGGTTCCTTGAGATTTTCTTTCGGCGCCGCTTATCATACCGGATTGCTTTAAAGGGTAAGCCCACGAAGGATGTTCATAAGCTTCTGTGGGTTATTTTTTTGTGAGAATATAAGGAGCAAGGGGATGGCAAAGAATTTGAAGACGGTTTTTTTTGGTCTGGTTGTCTTGTTGGTACTGAGCTTGTACGGGTCCTCTGTGAGCTTTGCGGCCGGCGAGAAGGACGTCAAGAAAGAGAAAGCTGCCACTTCCAGCAGCAAGGACTCAAAGAAGGAGAAAGCAGCAGTGACGGGTACCGGTGCGGGCAAAGACAAGGTGGCAGTGGTGAACGGGACCGTGATCACCCGCTCGGAGTATGACACGGAGATGAGTCGCTTCGAGAGGCAAATGGCCATGAGTGGGCAGGCTCCGAACCCTGCCGAAGCGTCCGAAATGAAAGGGCGGGTTTTGGATGGTCTGGTCGATCGTGAATTGCTCAAGCAGGAAGCCAAGAAGCAGGGCATTACGGTCGACGATAACGATGTCAACCAGCAGGTAGCGATGCTGAAGCAGAAGTTTGGAAGCGAGAAGGAATTCACCGATACCCTCGCCAAGATGAATCTCACCGAGGCTGACCTGAGGACGCAATTACGGCAGGACCTGGCCATCAAGAAACTGATCGATCAGCAAGTAGCCTCCAAGGTGACAATCACTCCCGAGGAAATGAAGGCTTTCTACGACAGTCATCCCGAGTTTTTTAAGGCCCCGGAAAGGGTCCGCGCCAGTCATATCCTTATTAAAGTCGATCCCACTGCCAGTGATGCCGACAAGGCGAAGGCGCGCGAACGTATTGCAGCCATTCAGGCGCGGCTCAAAAAGGGAGAGGATTTTGCCGCTCTTGCCAAGGAGTCCTCGGAGTGTCCCAGCGGCGCCAATGGCGGCGACCTGGACTATTTCCAGCGAGGCCAGATGGTCGGGCCTTTCGAGGATGCGGCTTTTTCGCTGAAGCCCGGAGCGACGAGTGATGTCGTGGAGACTCAGTTCGGTTATCACCTGATTAAAGTCGTGGACAAGAAGGATGCATCGACCGTTTCCTATGACGAGATCAAGGGGAAAATCGACGATTATCTGAAACAGCAGAAGGTCAATGAGTTGTTGACTCAATATGTTGCTCAGCTGAAGAAGGGTGCCAAGATCGAAACCTTTTTGAAGTAAGCGGAAGCCTTCACCATGATACGTTTCCTGAAGCGGGCGGGCCTTGTGCCCGCCCGCTTTTTTTTAATTGCAATGATTTTACGGAGGAGATAAACGTTCTCCTTACCTCAAGGTTCATCAAATCCTGAGGTATTTAAAGCGGCAACTCATGTCCCTTGGGGACACCCAAAGACGCATGAAAAGGGTCGGGACGAACCCGCAACGCGCAACCCGCAACTTTTCAGAGCATCGACCGCCTAACCGGATTGTTCACGATGGAGAGAGTCCGCCTTAGCGAAGCAGACTTCCAGCAAATGCACGCACTCGAGATCACCGAGGCACAGGTGCAGGCGCAATTGGAGGTGTTTCGAAAGTCTTCCGCGTCCATCTGCCTGCACCGCCCTTGTACGCTGGGTGACGGGGTGCGCAGGATCGAGATTCCTGAAAGCGAAAGTTATCTCGATGATCACCGGGAAGCAGCGCGGCAGGGGCGCTTTGTCAAGTTTGTGCCGGCGTCCGGAGCGGCCACGCGGATGTTTCAGTCCCTCCTGCAGATTTACCATCTACCCCAGTTTCTGGAGCCCCGTGAGCTTCATCGCAAGGCAAAATATGGCGTTGCCGTAGCATGTGATTTTCTGAAATTCGTGGAAAACATTCACCAATTCGCTTTTCGCCATGATTTGGAGGAAGTCCTTGCTGGCGACGGTCTTGATCTCACTACTCTCGTCCGGGACCACCACTATCGCACCATTCTGGAGTATCTCCTGATTGATCTCGGCCTCAGCTATGGCAGTCTGCCCAAGGGCCTGTTGAGGTTTCACTGCTACCCGGAAGGATGCCGCACGGCCTTCGAGGAACATCTGGAGGAAGCCGTCGATTACGTTGCCGGTGCTGGGGTTTGCCGCATTCATTTCACCGTTTCTCCGGAGCATGAAGACAAATTCAGGGAGCTTTTCGAGAAGATTCGCCCTCGCTATGAAAAGAAATACGGGGTCGTTTATCAAGTCGGTTTCACCCACCAGCACCCGTCCACCAACACCATTGCCGTTGATACCCGAAACCGGCCGTTTCGCGACCGCTTCGGGCGCCTCGTCTTCAGACCCGGAGGGCATGGGGCGTTGCTCGAAAATCTGAACGACCTCCACGGGGACCTGGTCTACATCAAGAATGTCGACAACGTGATTCAGGAGCGCTTTAAGGACACCATCGCTTTCTGGAAACGGGTCCTCGGGGGCTGCCTGGCGGCGATCGAAAGAGCGGTCCACGACCAATTGCGCCGCCTGAAAGAGGACCTGTCCGCAGACTCGGTCAAGCAGGCCGAAGCTTTCGCCAGAGACGAACTGATGGTCCGATTGCCGCCTGCCTATGCCGCGTGGACGCTTGAAAAACAGCATGATTACCTGGAACAGAAGCTGAATCGGCCGATTCGTGTCTGTGGCGTGGTCCGAAACGTGGGTGAGCCCGGCGGGGCGCCATTTTGGGTGGAAGAACGCTCCGGAGAACTCTCCTTGCAGATCATAGAGAAAGCCCAAGTCAACTTCAACTGCCCGGAGCAGCGCAGGATTTGGAATTCATCGACCCATTTCAATCCGGTTGATATTGTCTGCTCGGTGCGGAATTACAGGGGCGAACCCTTTGATCTGAAAGGCTACGTGGACGACGATGCGGTTTTCATTTCGAAAAAATCCCTGGAAGGTCACACCCTCAAGGCCCTTGAACTTCCCGGTCTGTGGAATGGCGCCATGGCCGGATGGCTGACGGTGGTCGTGGAAGTTCCGAGGATCACCTTCAATCCGGTTAAGACCGTTTTTGATCTGCTTAAACCTGAACATCAGCCAGAGTAAAGGAAATCGGGAGCTGCCGGCCGTTTTTCGGGTGAAGCGGGTTCATGTACGCGGTTTCACTTCCGCGGCAAAGTGCAGCCCGGGGAAGGGTATCATTCAATGACCCCTCTCACCTTCAGCCAGGCCAGGCCCAGGTATTCGTAAACAAGCCGGGTGGCTTTTACCAGGGAGTTGGGCTCGGGGAATACCAACTCCGCGCTGAAGGTTTCCGTATCCCTCACGAGGAAGTCGGTTGGTCCGGCGACCGGGTGCATTCCATAACTTTCAAACAGCTTCATGGATCGGAGCATGTGGGATGCCGAAGTGACGAGGATGAAACCGTCGTTCTGTACCACAGATTTCACCACTCGCGCCTCGTCTTCGGTATCCCAGGATTGGTCCTCCAATACAATATCCTGTTGAGGCACCCCGATGGCCCTGGCGACCTTTGACATGAGTTCGGCGTCAGAGATCGAACCGTCGATTCTTCCTCCGGAGACAATCAGCTTGCTACCGGGGTTTGTGCGGTACAAGAGCACGCCCTCCACCAGGCGGACCATGGTGGAACGGTCGAGTTGACTGGACAGTGGAACATTGGGATCGGCTGTGTGCCCGCCGCCAAGGACGACGATCCATTTAACGGGAGTCGCGATTGCTCCGGGCTGAAGATCGCTTGTTCCCGCCAGGCTGAGAGGGAGATACCGGCGCTCCAACCCTCTCAGAAGACTCTCGGTAACAGCATTATAGCTGAGCAGCAGGAGCAGGATCGTCCCGACGGTAACCAGAATCTTGCCGCTCTTCTGTCTCTTGGTGAACCAGAGCAGCGCCAGTCCCACCAGTAGGATGAGAATACAAATCGGCAGCGGGAAGAAGAAGCGGGAAAGAATTTTCTTTAGCATAAAAGCAGTCATCGATGGTTCCTCGAATAGAATCCCTCAACGCGTAACCCGCAACTCGCAACGTATTTTCCAAAGTCCTATATCACACTGCCCCCGTGAGAGAACCAAGAAAGGGTGGTGATTAAGCCTCGGGCTCTCAGTGAGCACTCCTCCACAAGGCATCGGAAAGCCCCGACATCCTTCGAGTGGTTCGGGAGAGTGACGTCCGCAGGGTGCTTTCAGATCCCCATAAAGCGACCTTTTGCCTGGCTCGGGTGACGGCGGTGTAGACGAGTTCCCGGGTCAAGACCGGTGAATCCCGGTCCGGCAGAAGGAACAAAACGTTGTCGAATTCAGAGCCCTGGCTTTTGTGGACCGTCATGGCATAGACGGTTTCATGCTCGGGAAGGCGCAGCGGATGAAAGGGTCGAAACGTGCCTTTCTGACCGGGAAAGAAGACGCGGGAATCGGTTCCCGAGAAAAGGTCCGGCAGGAATATCCCCAAATCCCCGTTGAAAAGGCCCAGGTTATAGTCATTGCGCCCGATGAGGACGGGCCTTCCCGCATACCACTTCGTCTCTCTGTTCAAAACACCCTGCTCCTGGAAAACATTCTCAACCATTGCGTTCAGAGCAGCAACGCCGGAGAATCCATCCCTCACGGCGCACAGAATTCTGAAGCCTTCGATCAAATCGAAAATCTCCCTCAACCGGGTGGTGGGGTTTCCGCCCGGGTAACGCCTGAGTCTTTCAACCGCATGGAAGTAATCAGTGAATCCTTCGACAATCGGATGCCTTATGGCTATGTCAAATGAACCAGCCGGCGGCATTTCATTCCAGCCCAGATCCTTGTACTTCCCGCTTTTGAGGATGGCAATGGCCGCGTCGGCTTCACCATTCCTGGTCGCCTGGCTCAGCAGGCCGATGCCGCTCTCCTCGCCAAAACGGTAACTTGTGCGGAGTTGGATAATGCAGTCCTTGGGCTTTTTCGTCGGGTCTGCTGAAAGGAATTCCGCATCGAGTGCGCCGAAACCGATATCCTCAAGGGCTGCCGTAAAATCTTCGGAAAAGAAGACCCTTTCGCCCGTGTCGCAGATATCGCCGAGGACCGCACCGGCTTCGACGGAGGAGAGCTGGTCTTTGTCGCCCAGCAGAATCACGCGTGCATGCAGGGGCAGGGCCTGGAACAGCTTCGACATGAGCGCGAGGTCCACCATGGAGGCTTCATCGACGACCACGACATCCACAGGAAGAAGGTTCTGAGCGTTGTGTCTGAAATAGGGCGAACCTCGAATTGCTCCCAGCAGACGGTGGATGGTCGACGCCGTCTCGGGTATTGCCTGCCTGACCCGGTCCGGGCATTCCAGGTTTTCTTTGGCTTTCCTTAGTGCTTCCTGAAGTCGGGCAGCGGCCTTTCCGGTTGGTGCGGCCAAGGCGATGCGGAGCGGGTCGGACGATGACTGTTCCAGAAGCAACGCCAAAATCCTGGCAACGGTGGTGGTTTTGCCGGTGCCGGGTCCGCCCGAAATGACGCAGAAGGTTTTCCAGGTGGCCGCGAAAGCGGCCGCCTTTTGCCAGTCTCGGCCGCCTCTTGGATCGGGTGGGAAAAGCCGCTCCAGTTGGTCTCTCAGAGTGTCCCCTGTCACCGGCGTCGGGTTTTCCGCAAGGCGAGCGGTCAGGGCCTCCGCAAGCTTTTGCTGATATTCCCAGTAGCGGTAAAGATACAGCCTCGACTCCTGATCCAAAACCAACGGCTTGTATTCGCCGGGTCGCCCGACGACGGATGATGAAAGGAGTCTCTCGCACCAGTCGGGAACATCCGGACGGGGAAACCCCACAAGCTCCTTTTCCCATGGCCTTCCCGTATCACCGAGATTGAGGCAGATATGGCCCTGCCGCGCGCAACGGCTCACCAGTGCTCCAGCAAGGGCCAATTCGGGAAGATCTCCCCCGTTCAGGCGGGTCAGAAGCCTCGCAAAGTGCACATCCAGAGGCGAGAAGATCTCTGCGGAAAGGAGTTGGGTCAGATCCTTGGTCTTCACGGTTCAACCGGTCCTATTAGAGTCGAACACAACGCCTCGATGTCGGCCGCCGGCGGTCGATGTCGATAAACGCCATAGTCCCCGCCTTTCGCCGGATCGATGCCTCTCAGGAAGAGGTAAAAAACCCCTCCGAAATGGGATTCATAACGATATGCGGGAACCCGCGTTTCCAGGTACTTATGGACCGCAACGGTGTAGAGATGGTACTGGAGATGGTAGAATCCCTCCTCCATGGCTTTCTGCAAAGAGGCCTGGCTGTAGTCCTCAGTTCTCCCGCCGAGAAAGTTCGACTTCCAATCGACAATGTAAAAGCGTTCCCGGAATCGAAAAACGAGATCGATGAAGCCTCTCATGAAGCCTTCCAGGGGCTTGAAGTTGAGCCCGCCCATGCCGGAAGGAAAACGTTCAAATTCCCCGTCCCTCTCTTTGGAAAAAGGGAATTCTTGGATTGTGGGAGGCTCCGGCCTCCGGGGGGTGCCTGTGCTCGGGCCGGAGAAGCCCTTCGATCGATCCTTGAGGCAGCAGCTGAAAACGTTCCGCAATCTCCTATCGCTCAGGCGCCGGAGCGGGAAATAAAATCCCAGTTCGCTGAGTCGGTCGACTTTGGGAACCTGAGAGAGGCAGAAGGTGCCGTCGAGCGAATCCAGGGGCACTTCCAGGACCTTTTTGATCATATCGTAAACGGCGCTCGTCCAAGAGCTTTCAAAGCCGTGGGCCTTGAGTTTGTCCTCAATGAGCTCCGTGATGGCCGCCTTATCCTGAAGAGTAAAATCGAGGTTTTCAAAGAGTTCGTGCAGGAAGATTCCTGCAGGAGCGCCCTTGGGGAAATCGAACATGTCCACATTAAATCCTCCCACCCTCCCTTCTTCAAATGGGGGCAAGGGGGGAGTCTTTAATTCCTGGCTCTGACCTTCCAGATGATGGAGGTCAGGGGCAGCAAGGCCTGCAGGAAGAGGTTCGGCAAGGTGTTCTTCGATGGTGGTCGCGGGAGCAAGCGCGTCATCACGGTCCGTCGATTCCAGGGTGCGCGGCTGGCTGCCAATGACAGAGGAAAAGCTTGCGATACCCCAGTCGCGATGGATGCTGCCCGAAAAAGGCCGGCATTCGAGCGCAACGGTTTCCGCTTCAGAAGGGGGAAGGACGGTCCCTCTTTCGAGCGGCATATCCCTGACGTCGATCAATCCGTTGGCCCCTGCTTGAACCTCGCGGAGATCAATCCGCAGCCCTTCATCGTCCAGGGTCGTGAAGCGGGCGGCCACGGCATCAGGCAATCTTTCCTGCTCCCCGAAACGGGGCTGGTGGAAAAGGTAGGCGGGAGCGGATGTCTCAGCATCCTTGAAGCGTCCCCAGACCAAATAGCAGCGATGCTTGGCGCGGGTCATGGCAACATAGAGCAGCCGGAGGTTCTCCGCCAGTTGCTCTTTTTCAGCCAGTTTTGCGCTTTCGTCCCTGCGGGAGGAGCCCAGGTCGAGAGTCAACCTCATCTCATTCGCTTCATCGTGAAAGGTGATCGGCTCGTCACGGCGGCTGAGCCTCGACCCGTCCCCGATGAAAGGGCAAAAGACCACGGGGTATTCCAGGCCTTTGCTCTTGTGGATGGTGACGAGCTTGACGGCGTTTTCGTCACTTTCCAGCCTGAGCTGGTGTTCCTCCAGTCTGGGAGTGTCGGAATCTCGTTGAGCAGCGAGCCATTTGACCAACCCGAACATGTTGAGATTATTTTCAACCGACGCTTGATGGAGGACTTCGGAAAGGTGGAGGATATTGGTGCACCGCCTCTCTCCATCAAGCAAGGACATGAGGCGCGGCAGGACCGACTCCCTTGAAAGGAGATGTCGGAACATGCGAAAAAAGCCGTTCCTGTTCCATAGGTCATGATATTCCCCGAACCTGACCAACCATTCTTCCCATGCGGCTTCATCCCGGGTCAACTGATCGAGCATTTCGCCGGTGGCCCCGAGCATTTCCGTGGCCAGGGCTATCTTGAGGAACCTCTCGTCTGAGGGATCTGCAATCGATGTTAGAATGCGTTCCACTTCTATCGCTTCCGGGGTGTCGAAGAGGTGGCCGATGTTGTAGAGAACGGAGTGTATTCCGAGTTCGGCCAGCGCTTGCCGGACCAGTTGGGCTTCGGCATTTCGCCTGACCAGGACGGCTATATCCCCCTCCCGGAGTGGGCGGTCTCCGATCACCGCGCGACCGTTTCGAGCCAACATGAGAAGCCGCGATATCTCACCCACTACCGCATTAGGTATCACTTCTCGGGCATTGGCTTTCGTGATTGGCTTTCCCTCCGAAATGCGCTCGGTGTCCACCAACCAGATCTGCAGAGGGGGTTCTCTTCCCCCGGCCACCTGCAGCGGTTCATGTTGCTTTCTGGCGGCAGGCTGGGCCGGCTTGAATCCGATCTCCGGGTAAACGAACGGAAGGCAGGGATGGGCGAAAACGGTGTTGACCGCCTCCGTCAATCCGGGTTCGGAGCGCCAGTTTTCGGTGAGGGTGAAACGGAGGGCGGCGCGCCTTGCGGCGTCCATGTAGGTGAATATGTCGGCACCGCGAAACCCGTATATGGCCTGTTTGGGGTCGCCGATCAAAAAGAGGGTGCTCTTTCCCCCGCCGAAGATCTTCTCGAAGATCGCATATTGAATGGCATCCGTGTCCTGGAACTCATCGATGAGAGCGGCCTTGAATTTCTCCCGGACAATTGCCGCCAGGCTGTCCGCCCCGCGGCCGCAGAGGGCTCGATCCAGGAGGAGCAGGAGATCGTCGTAATAGATCATGTTCTTGCTCAGTTTTCTGGCGGCAAGTTCGCTCCGGACAGTCCTGATGAATTCATTCCTGAGTCCCAGAAGGCATTGATCAAAGCACTCGGTCAGCTGCTGCCGCGCCAGGTCCAAATGGTCGCATAGCAGGAAAAAGGGATGGGAGGGAGGCGTCCCCCCCTTCTTGACGGCTGACTGGATGTGACTTGCCGTGAACTTTTCAAATTTTTCAAAGGGCGTGCAGTCACGGCCGTCTCCTGAGAGAAAAACATCCATGGCTTGGACCCATCCGGGAATGGAGACTTTCTTGTATTTCGCTCTATTGAGTCCGTCGGAGGCTGCGAGGAGGGCCTCCACTTCTTCCCTGTCTGATGTCCAGGCTTCTTGAACCTTTCCAAAGTCAAATTGATAGTTCTGTTCCATTTCCCGGCAGTCGGGGATTCCGCTTTCCGGAACAATCCTGAGATAGGGGTTGGCAATGTGGCTGGACACCAGAGCGCGGAGGCGGTCGGGATTGAACTGGTGGGTGACGGCATAGTTGAAAAAAAGGGGGGACGCGTGGTAGCAGTGTTCACGCCAGAAATCATGGACAATCTCCCTTACGAAATTCTCCTGGTCGGTAACGAGCTCGGTGTCGAGGAGCATCCCGCTCTCGAATGCGTGGTCATGCAGAACCCTCATGCAAAAGCCGTGAATGGTGAAGATCGATGCCTGATCGAAGTCGTTGAGGGCGAGGGTCAAGCGTCTCTTGGCGGCGGCCCGGTCGGTGAGGTTTTGCAGCAGTTTTTCCAGTAGTTCGTCTGGGGTGCCGGCACCGGAGAGGCATGCCAGGGCCTCCCGCAAACGCTTTCTGATTCGATCCTTCAATTCGCTGGTGGCCGCCTCGGTAAAGGTCACAACCAGGATCTCACTGATGGGAAGGGTCCGCTCCAGAACCAGTCGAAGAACCAATCCGGTGATAGCGTAAGTTTTTCCCGTACCGGCACTGGCTTCAATCAGGTTGGTTCCGGCAAGCGGGCTTTGGAAGAGATCAAAGTCCGGAATGTGAGTCATGATGGGTGATCTCTCTGGCTGGAAAGAAGAGGCCCGAAAATCTCTAGCGCCAGCCCCTGAAACTCGGCATCGAGGGGATTGTGGGATTTGAAACAGAGTTTGAAGTGAGGGTCCTCGCACTCACCGTGGCTGAAGTCGCTCCCCACCCAAGTGGACTCCGCTCTGCGGAGCGCGTCCTCAGGTGATTTGTCCTTCTGCAGGACCAGTTGGGCATAGTGAAGAGAGGTCTCGGGGAAGAAAGGAAGCGGCTTAATGAGTCCGTTCCAATACTCCTGCAGCAACCGTTCGAGGATCTCCCGACTGTTTTCTACGGGGGCATATTCCAGAGCATACCACTTCCCGGAATGCAATCCCGCAATCATGCTCTCCCTCGGATAACCGGGTTTTCCGAGAGCGTTCAGGATCAGGTGCTGCACCCAGAGACTCAGGTGGTCTTTTGCATTTATCCGCGCGTATCGATACCGTATCATTCGTTCCGGGAAGATGGAGGGGACGCGCCCCGTGATCGAAAAGCCCGCAAGATTTAAATCTATGTCAATAGGTTCCCGTTCTTCTCCGCGAAGGTATGGTTCCATCCGCCGGGCGAAGGCTGCCGTTTCCCGGTGCATGCCCTCAAAGGCGCACTCTCCTGGAACTCCATGAGGAAGTTTGCCGGAAGCTTTCAGGGCGGGAAAGAGTTCGGAGGGCAGCCGACCGGCCATTCCGGCTTCGAGCACAGACTGTTCGATGGCATATTTCTCCAGGCCGGTGAGTCCAAAAGATTCGGTTTCTTCGAGAAGGGAGCTCTTTTCTTCGATGACGATCCCAAAGCGCTTATCAAGGAGAAACCTGGCCGGGTTGCCAAAGAACCGGCCTAATTGGGTTATGTCCACATTTTTCAGCTCTCCTTCCGGAGGGGAAAGCGCCGTGGAGACGAAAAGGGGAGGGCGGGTCTTCTCCTTGTGAATGCATCTGGCTTCCCTTTCCCGCATGGCAGAATAGGTGAAGAGTTTCGGGTCTTTCTTAAAATAGGCCGGGCTGAACGGCTGCAGGCGGTGCTTGGTCACGAATGCATCAGGGTCTGCACCTGGGGGGAGGGCAAAGGCCCCGTATATGTAATCCAACAATTCGCTTACCAGGACCGACGGCGGAATCGTGCTGTTATCCTGACTGCTTTGGCCGGTGTAGCTGAGGTAGAGCTTCTCCCCGGCGGAAATGAGCGCTTCGAGAAACAGATACCGGTCGTCATTTCGGGGCGAGCGATCGCCCGGCCTCGGATGTTTGGCAATGAAATCGAAATCGGGGGCCTTTGCCTGTCTGGGATACGCATTCCCATCCATACCCGTGAGGCAAATCACTCGGAAAGGTATGCTCCGCATCGGCAGCATGGAGCAGAAGGTGACGCCTCCCGTTATAAACCCGTGGCCGAAACCTTCCCGTTCAAGGACCTTGTCCAGATACCACTTGATTACCCTTATCTCGACCTTTTCACCGAAGCCTGACAGCTGCTCGGTTTTACCCAGATCGGCTATGACCTTCCTGAGTGCGTGGAGTTCCCGTTTGGAATCTTCCGCGGGCTGGAAGAACCTGGAGAGCACGTTCAACAGTTCTTGAGACCAATGGTCGAGGCTCCTGGGAAGGCTCAGGGAAGCGACAAGCTGGAAAAGCGCTTCCCCAAACTCGGCAAACTTTCCCAGGACTTCCGCATCGCTGCCTTCAATATGGTCGTAAGGCAGAATGCCGGCGAACAGGTTCCGGTCGTTCCCCGGCATGGCATAACCCAGAAGAAGCCTTTCGATGCCTGCCCTCCAGGTGTTTTCGCGGAAAGCACGGGTCAACCAGCGAGACCCGTCCTGCTCATCGATTCCCCACCTGATGCGCACTTCTCTCACCCAGCGCACGATGAGATCCGGATCGGTACCCGTAAAACCGAATGCGGCCTGGACTGAAGGGGATTCCAGTATGCCGATGACCAGGGAGGAAGTAATCCGCTCGTCCCAGAGATCCAGCATGGCAAGGAAGGTGTCGGCTACCTGGCTTTCCCTTTTCATAGCGCGGTCGGCGATGCTGTAGGGAATCCGCTTGCGCTCGTCCTCCGGGGCGTCAAAGACGGCCTGAATGAAGGGAGCGTAAGCCTCGATCTCCGGCGTCATCACGAGGATGTCCTTGGGGAGCAGGGTCGGGTCGCTTTCAAACATTTCGAGCAGGTGATCATGGAGGACTTCGAGTTCCCTCATGGGGCTGTGGCATGAGTGGATCTGCAGGGAGCGGTCCGCCGGTGAAACCGGCGACTTTTCCCGGGAAGGGTTCGTTCGATCTCTTAGATTCAATATGTCTGATTGGATACACGCGAGGAGGCTGCCTTCCTCCGGGTCACGGAACAAGGCGGATTCTTCATAATTGAAGGAGGCGAGCAATTCGAAGAAATCTCTCCCCAAGGTGCCCGTGGAAGCAAGGATGGGGTTTCCTTTCTCGAGGTGGAGTTCTTCGGGGGTCAGTTCCGAAGGATTCCGCCTGGAAGCGATGTTGCTGATGTCTCGCTCCGAGGCGATGTCCCCCCAGTATTCGCGGCAGGGATTCAAGAGAAATAGGTTGATTTCGGTCAACCGCGACAGCCCATCGAGAATCTGGAGGTGAAAGGGAGGAAGGTAGGAGATGCCGAAAATGGATACCCTCCGGGGCAGGCGAAAAGCACCCGGCGCCGCTTTCCGGATCGTTTCGATCAGCGTTTTTCCTAGAGCGGCGCGGTGTTGTTGCTCAAAGCCTCGGGCCAGGTCACGCCAGATGACGGCCTGCCAGTGATCCTCTTCTCCGGCATCCCATCGGCCGATCATATCGGGACGATACAGGAGGTACTGGTCAAAGGTCTCGGCGATGCACCGCGACAGCTGGACCTGCTTGAGGCTCCAGGCGGAGCCGTCGAGATAATACTTGAGACTCGAAAAATTCGGTTGTTCCACATGGTCCGGAAGGATTTTCATGATTCTCCACGTGGAATACTTTGGGTCAAAAAGAGAGAGATCCGGGAGATCGGGAAGGACGCTTCGCGAGATCTCGAGAACAAAAGCGTTGGGGAAGGGAAAGCGGCAGTTCGCGCATACCCCGAAGTGCGCTGCCAACTGCATGGATACCCATCGCTCCATGCCTTTGCTCTGAACGACGATGATCTCCTCGTCCAGAGCCGAGGCCGGAGGCGTTTCCAGGACCCGGGCCAGCGCTTTCACCAGGAGATCCAATCGGTTTCCCGTATAAAGTCTGAGCGACTTCATGGCATCCGTTCTCAGGGTTGACGAATCAGGTCTTTCCAGCCCTTATTGAGCAGCCTGTCAGGTGCCGGGCAGTTTGGTGTAATTAATCTTGGGTAAACCCCCGGCTATGCCGGGCGACTCCCAGAGTTTGACATTTACGGGAATATACGAAAGCTTCCCCCTGTGAACCGCTCAAAGTT